>JACCDQ011620210.1_pt1 | contig 37465 bp, 32 predicted proteins | sample 7446031 | NCBI WGS metagenome assembly JACCDQ01 (sample SAMN15323442, study PRJNA562643) | freshwater metagenome | isolation source: river surface water | place: USA:Blue River Watershed | collected 2017-08-17 | reverse complement strand
GCTATCAAGGGGGCCAAATAATTTCTAAGACCAAGAGTTTGCGAAACGCTGTAAAAAACCCAATAGGCGACGACAAGCCCCATACAAATACCCACATTTTTCATCATTCCGCCGCCGCGGGCTTGCCCTACACAAAACGGAAGCGCCAATAGACTCATCACTAACCCAGCTAAAGAAAAACTAAACTTTGAATTGTAATCGACTTCGTATTTGATGGTATCAAGACCAGCTTCTTTATTCTTGGTAATAAAACGAGACAATTCCGCTTGAGTTAACAGGTCAGAAGTTTGCCCAGTGCTTCTTAAGTCTTGCGCGTCTTCGCTCATCACAATTGTTTTTTCATGAAACTTATCATTCAAAGGAAAACTCGAATCTTTTGAAAAAACAGTGACAGTTCCATTTTGTAAAACCCATTGAGATCCGTTCATCAGCACGGAGTCAGCCGTTAGCATTTGAATAAGTTCCCAACCTTCACTAAAAAAGTAGAGCGTCAGCCCCTGGGCCTTATTTCCTTCGGCATTCAATGTTTTGATGTTAAAAATCGAATTTTGCGATCGGTACCAAATTTTATTTGTTTTGATCGTTTGAAACTTCGTCGGATTTTTTTCAAGCTCGTTGTACAGAATATAGTTCTTCTGTTTCGCAAAACTGGGAAGAATTTGATCACTTAAAAAATAATTGAAAACGCATATTAAAATGATCGATAGAAATACCACTCGCGAAACCCGAAACAAACTAAGCCCACTAGCAAACAAAGCCACTAGTTCGCTTCCCTTATTTAACGAAGAAATGGTCATAACCATGCCCACAACACATGCAATCGGAAGCATCTTATAAATGATTTCAGGTACATAAAAGCCGTAATAACGAATAAGTGACAACACATCGGCCTCTTTGTACTTCACTAAACTCGACATGACATCGGTCGCTACGAATAAGGTCACAATGATCAATAATCCAGCCAAAAAAGCTGACCAAAAAAGCCCTAGTAAATAGCGATCGATTCTTTGAAACATAGTCCCTTTAGAAAAATAGAATTTCCTTAATAATAATCATGCCTTGATCTTGACTCGTTTGCTATTGTGATATGTACTAAGGTATGGCCTTACGCGTCTTACTCGCAGATGAAAGCTCAACGATCAAAAAAGCAATGCAAATGGCTTTGTCTGATTTAGGCGTTGAGGTTAAAAGTGTACCTTCTGGTCTAGACGTTTTGACCGTAAGCCGAACATTTTCTCCAGATATTATTTTAGCCGACGTCTTACTCACCAAAAAAAATGGATACGAAGTTTGTGCTGAAATAAAAAATGATCCCCAGCTCAGAGCGACTCCGGTTGTTTTGATGTGGAGCAGCTTCATGCAGCTCGATCAAGCCCAGTACAAAAAAGTAAAAGCTGACGCGGCACTTGAAAAGCCATTTGATTCTGAATCACTTAGAAATATTGTCGAAAAATTAGTACCAAAAGCTTCTCAATTTCCATTGCGTGGCTTTTTACAGCACCCTCAGCTTCCTGACTTTGAAGAATCAGAAACTTTCGTCAAACAAAAAATCGAATACTACAAAGCCAATTCAATCGATGAGCCTGCTCTGACTCCGACGACTCGCAAATCAGATAATTCTGAAAAGACTCAGATTATTCCTGTAGCGGCACTGAACTCTTCGAATTCTGAAAAAACTCAGATCATCAATCTTAAAAATTTCAACGCGACTCCCGAAGATGAAATCGATGATTTTGCCGAAGTTCCATTGAAGCCTCGTAAGCCTCGAGAAGCCGTTGATGAATGGGAGTCTCAGTCGGCTGATCAGTTCGTCGTTGAAACCGAGTCTTTGAACGAAGATTTTGAAGAAGTGACTGTGATGACTCAAGCTCCGACCGAGTCCGGCCCCGATCTTCAAAGACGAATTCAAGCCGAACTTAAAAGTTACATCGACGATGCTCCACTTGCGAAAAGCAAAGCTAGCATTTCAAGCGGAACCCAATCTCGCCCGATGTCTAATTTAGAAGAGCAAATTTTAAAAGAAGAAATCCGCATGATGGCTGAGAAAATTTGCTGGCAAATTCTTCCCGACATTACAGAAAAAATTGTTCGTGAAGAGCTTGGCAAGTTATTAAACGGCCTCGAAAAAACTTAGTATTAAAAACACAATAGAGTATTAGCATGACTACAATTGAATTGATCCGCGCCGCCTTAAAAGAAGATATGCCTTTAGGAGACATCACTACAGAGTCGTTGGCCGTTAAGCCAAAAATGGGAGAAGCCACTTTAAAGGCCAAGCAAGATTTGGTTCTTTCTGGCGCGAATGTTTTTGAAGAGACAATTTTATTTTTAGAGCCCCAGGCCCGTGTAAAATGGCAGTTCAATGAAGGTGACTTTATTTATAAAGGGCAAATCATTTGTTCGATTGAAGGAGATCTGATTCAGATTTTAAAAGCTGAACGTGTGGCTTTAAATTTCTTGGGTCAGCTTTCTGGTATTGCGACTTTCACCCGCCAATTTGTAAAAGCTGTTGAAGGAACTTCGACACGTATTTTGGATACTCGCAAAACGACTCCCTTACTACGTCAGCTCGAAAAAAGGGCGGTACAACATGGTGGTGGTACAAATCACCGATTTAATTTGTCTGAAGCCATTCTGTTGAAAGACAACCATATTTCTTTGATGGGCGGGATCACAGCTGCAGTGACTCGCACCCGACAAAACTGCGATCTACCCATCGAAGTCGAAGCCAGTACTCTTGAACAAGTCAAAGAATGCGTTTCTTTAAATGTCCAAAGAATTTTACTCGACAACATGACAAACGAAACAACTGCCGCAGCTTTAAAACTTGTTCCAAGCCATATTAAGACAGAAGCTAGCGGAAACATGAGCCTAGAGCGTGTTCGTTCTGTCGCTGAATTAGGCGTTGATTTTATTTCTGTCGGAGCCCTGACACACTCGGCGGCCTGCGCCGACATCAGCTTACTTTTTGATTGGACATAATCTAAATCCTGCAGCAAATTGCTGCTATGAAAAACGATTCTCCTTTAGCAGATATTCGCATTGGCCAAATCACTCATCAATGGGCCCAAGCCCAAAAAATTAAGTCCGTTTATTCGGCGCAAATTGATAGTACAAATTCACAATGTAAAAACCTAGCTTTTGCAGACGAGACTCTGAGTGAACACCTCGTGCTTTATGTGGCCGAAAGACAGAACGCGGGACGCGGACGTGGTCAAAATACTTGGACGCAGTCATCTGTCGGTTCTCAACTTCTATCGACTTGGTCGTTTATGATTGATCAACCGGCTCTTCCAACACTTTCCCCCCAGATTGGATTGGCAGTTTTTCGTGCCGCTCAAGCGACATGGCCATTTTTAGATTGGAACTTAAAAGCACCCAATGATCTTTATATTGGTTCAAAAAAAATTGCAGGACTATTAATCGAAACCGTATCTCAAGGAGACGAACACCGTTTGCTAATCGGCTTTGGCATGAACGTTATCTCGTCTCCGGAATCAGTACCCAACTCTACAAACTTGGTGCACGAACTTGATGAAGAAACACCCCTTTTGGCAGAAGACTGGATTTCATTTTTAGAAAGACTTCTTTTTGAATTTTCATTTTCAATGCAACTTTCATATGAGCCTTTGAACACGACCACGACAGCATCTTTATTAATGGCTCTGAATCAACATCCTTTACTTAAAGAAAAATATATTGGTCTTGATCAACATGGAAATTTATCAACAGAAACACGAAAAATTTCATGGACAGAGCTGTGAGGAAAGATGCCTGTATACACTCCTGAAAAAAATCAATTCGGAATCGATTGCCCAGACTTCAAGTTGCCAGGTGTTGATGGTCGCACCTATTCAAAAACCGACTTTCTGAATGGAAAGCCGCTTGTCATTGTTTTTATGTGCAATCATTGCCCTTATGTGAAAGCAATTGAAGACAGACTTATAACATTAGGTCACGACCTAAAAGAATTCGGCGTCAACATGCTAGGAATTTGCTCGAACGATGCAGAAAATTATCCGGAAGATAGTTTTGAAAATTTGCAAAAAAGAGCAAATGAAAAAAATTACTCATTTACTTACTTGTACGATGAGTCACAAGAAGTCGCTCGAAAATTTGGAGCGATTTGTACTCCTGATTATTTCGTTTATGATAATAATGCGAAGCTTATATACCGTGGTCGATTAGACGACTCTTGGAAAGAACCTGGGCTTGTAAAGAAACGCGAACTTTTTGATGCCGTAGTCGAACTTGCTCAGGGTAAAGAAATTTCACATCCTCAAACCCCTTCAATGGGCTGTTCAATTAAATGGAAAAAATAGATTATGATTCGACACACAATTTTTGCAATTGGCTTAGGGCTTTTGATTTTTTTTCTTTATCTTTTTCAATACACCGGAGCCTTTAAATCTGTAACGGTATCGGTCAGTGAACGTCCAGCTTATCAAGTGATCTATAAAGATTTTACGGGTCCTTATCATAAATTAGTATCGACAATACAAGAAGTTGAAACATGGGCAAAAACGCAAGGTTTGAATTGTCGACTAAGCTTTGGTGAATACTATGATGATCCTCGATTGATTGAAGAGGGGCGTCTTAAGTCTCGTGGAGGTTGCCTTATAGATCCTTTAAAGGAAAATGAAACAAAGATCTGGGAAGCTTTCAAAGAAAATTTACCCAATGAATACAAAACAGATGAGCTTCCTGCAACTAAAGCTGTTGTAAGCATTTTTGAAGGCGCACCTAGTATTGGCCCTATGAAAGTTTATCCAAAAGCTGAAGAATTTATTTTGCAAAATAATTTAGTTCGCAAAGGCTCAGTCATTGAGATTTATGAAATATTCGACCAAAAATCGATGCAAACAACCTACATTTGGCCACTCAAATAATAAAAAATATCTAACGGCACGCTACAGTTTTCATTGTCAATTTTAAATCACCCGTAGTCGCTGAAGCCGTTCCGGGCCCTTGAACAAAGGCATTCACGTCGGCGCGTACAAGCACCGGAGCACCGCACTTCGACTCAAAAACAACCCCATCAATTTTCATGTCTTGATCCAAAGCCGTTGGATTCTTAATCTCTATTTCAAATGGCTTTGCACTTTTTCCTCCGACTGCAGTCACATCTAAAATTAATTTTAAGTGGGCACCACCAAATGCCTTCAAAGTTAGATTTTGTGAAACGTTTGAAATTTGAATCTTTTCTTTCTTACCAAGAACCAAAGGAAATGCCAGCATACAAGCTTTTCTTTCTAATTTAGAAGAATCGCGTTTCATTATTGAAAAAATAAAAGGAAATTGATATTCGTCACCACGAACGGGCTTCACTTGTCGCAATACTTGCTTATCACAACCATTTCCCGAAATTATCAACTCTATAATTTCGATCGAAAGGGCCAAACGAGACGCAAAAAGAATAAAACAAAAAAATAAAAATTTCACACTACTCTCCGCTAAAAAATTTTTCTTTATAGGCCATAATCTCATCAATCTTTTGTTTTTGCCCATGCGCCGAATAGGCATTTATTAGCCGTTCGTCAAAGGCCTCAGCTCGCCCCATTTCAATTAACCGATTTGTCATTGCGTTAGCCTCTGAAAATCTTTTGTTGTAAACAAGTCCCATAGCAAGATACATCATCGCCGTCGGATTTTCGTGCTCTAAATCATAGGCCTTTTGATACATCTGTAAACCTTCGGTTAACTTACCTTGAGCCAAGTACCAATGACCGAAATCAATCCAGTAGTTCTGTTGCTGAGGGGTTCTAGCTAACAGCTCTTGAAAAATACTATTGGCCCGAGCAAAATTAAAAAATTGAGTGTAAAAATTTGCCGCCACATGCTTGTAAAAATAATCCTGTTTGTCTTCTGTAGTTTCTTTTATGATAATTTGATCCGTAGCTTCATAGTAGGCTTTAACACATTCTTCCGAAGCCATCTTTTGCCTAAATTGATTCAAAATAAATTGTGAATTTTGAATCATGTAAGAACGAATTTCTCGAGCCTCAAATGACAACAAATTCTGCATGATATTTTCGATATCAGATTTGCAAGTTTTATTTAGATCAGACCTGACAATATTTTCAGGCTTAGAAAACTGACGAATTTCTATATTTTTTTGCAACTGACTTACATTTAATTTAAAATTGACCATCAGGCCTAAGAAAATAAATATGACGACAGCCGCAGTTTCGCGATCTTTAGTATTTTTAAAAATTATTTTTACATCTTCTTTTTGAGAACATTGTAAATACTGAATAAAACCACAAACAGAATAAAATAAAATGCTTATCGAAAAAAAGTCTATCGAAAGACATTCATTGATCAGCCAACAAACTAAAAGACTTAACAATGCCAACTTTTGAGGTTTTGGCAATTTTTCTTCTTTAAATTGAGACAAGGTAACAAAAATAGCAATCAATACCAAACACAACGCGATCAGTCCCAAAGCGCCCGCATTCACCATCCACTCTAAAAATAGATTGTGAGATCGATCTACCCAGGGCGTTGACCATAACTTAGGGTCATAAAAAGTAGAAAGGTAACTGAAGCTTTCTTGCCCCCAACCTAAAATGGGGCTATCTAAAAAGGCCCTCCAGCAGTAGGCCCAAATTTCAACACGGGCCTGTGTTGAAGTATCTTTTAAAGAAATCTGCGCGATTCGTTCAAATAAATTTGTAGACACCCCAGAACGACTTTTTAACAAAAACACACCGACTACAAAAGCCGTCAGCGCAGAAAACATATAGGCCAATGCTTTCCATTTATTTTTAGCTAGAAAATAATAAAAAAGTCCCAAACAAATTAATACGGCTAATGTCGCACTACGTGTTTGAGATAAATAGATTGAGGCTATGTTGCATATGGCTGCGGTGGCAACAAATACTTTGACCCATTTTGAACGGACCGCCAAAAAAGTATAGACACAAAGAAAAAAAATCATCGACGCATAAATAGCCAAGTAAGAAGCATTACCAAAAACAGAATCAACACGATTATAATCAACTGCTAACATCAATCGCATTTTTTGCAAAACTGCTATTGCAAAAATAACAATTGAAACAGAGATATGAGAAAGCCAGTACCATATCCATTTCTGAATTGTGTCTAATACTGAACTCAGCAACAGAAAAAAAAGAAATAGAAATAGCAAAGACAAAAAGCCTTCCATACGAGAGTAATTAGACCAGAAACTGTTCCAGAAATTGGCGCCAAAAAGATTAGCGACAAAAACAACGCTCAAAAAAACAAGAAGGCTTTGCAATAGAAATGTTTTTTTCGGTCTTAATTTACCCTCAACCAAACAAAGTCCAAGCCATATGCTGGCGGCAAATAAAACGACAAACCGAAACGTAAAATATTTGCTAGTCACATAGGGGTAAATAGTTTCGTCAAATTGAACCAGGCTGATAAATGGAATAAATAGCAAAAGCCCAAAAAGAATATAGTCAATAGCCCGTCTTAAAAACATACAGTTCAGATTTCGAACTCCATTTGAACATCTACGCGAATTTTAATTTTTCCAGAAGAAAGTTCAGTTCCACCACCGCTGGCATCAGATTCCATCATAGCTCGACTTTTACTTAGAGGCGAAAAAGTCTGCTGAGGCGTATATGATGTATGAGAAATTCTGTGAACCGCTTTTATTTTTACTCCGGCTGCCTTAGCTAGTTCTTCAGCACGCAAACGCGCACCTTTTACGGCCTGTGCAATCGCTTCGTTTTCATAATTATCTCTTTTATCTGTGTCCCATAATATATTTTGAATCGAGACCCCACCCTGAGTATCTTGCTTGCCAGTAGAAATTAGTTCATCCACCAAAGCTCCAGCATCAGAAACTTTTTTAAAAGTAATACTGATCGTGTGATTCACGATAAATCCAACTACTTTATTTTTTTGAGTTTTTTGATCGTATGAATAATCTGGACTGACCGTGAAGCTTTCTGATTTGAATTCTTCTTCTTTGATTTTAAATTTTTCAATAATTGTTTTGACTCGTTTGTATTGAGCCGCCTGTCTTTCTTGAGCCAATTTCGCAGTCGCAGCCTTAGCCCAAGAGTCAATTTGTATAATTGCCATATTCGGATCTACCGAGCTTTCAGCCACTCCGTTAACAGAAATCAAATGAGGATTATCACTTGCACTTGCGACAAAAGAAGAAAAAAAAAGTACAACTACTAAAAGGCTCTTCGATAACATTATTGGCCACCTGTAAAGAATCGCGCCTCGATCACGTATACTTTTTCGTATTTATTAAACCAAACTTCTTGATAATCATAATGATTAGCAGTTCTTTTTGCGGAAACTGAAATAGTGGTATTTTCATTTGGACTAGGCATATAAACTTGAAATTCAGTGCCATTATACCAACCAACTTCTTTTTGATTCTCATCAAAAAGCTTTCCAGCTTGAATCGTCCATTCAGTCTTATAAAGATGCATTGCTACCAATTCACAGTCAAATAAACCTGACTCAATCGCAATCGTGTTGGCCGTTTCGGTCCATTTCATCGTCATCGGAGAGCATCTAACACCGTCTCCTTCTCCTTTAAACTTCCAAGAACCAAATCCTGTCCAGTCGCCAGCTAAACCCGCATGGGCCAAAAGTGAACCTAAAAGAATTGATAGAACTATAACGGACTTCATAAACACCTCGCTTAGCCATTAAGCATAGGCATAGATATTACAGGTCGCAAGTAGATTTAAGCTCGGTACCCGTTTTTGCATCTTCATATATAATGACTAGAACGGGCTCTGCGCAGGATAGCAATTTAACTTGGTACGAGTACGAATCTCGATTGAAATTCTTAAGTCTAGCCCAAGTAATTACATCTTGTTTTTGCAATCGAGCGTTAAGAAATTTGTAGACCGAATTTTCTTGTTTGCTAAGACCATTAAAAACTGGATCTGACGGATCACAAACTCGACTCAGTGGAAACGACCTTTTCATCATGAAGTCAGAAAAATTATTCTTATCTACGCCGTATAGTCTTTTAATTTGGGTATTTTCATCTTCGGTCAATTCAGAATAATTTCTTATGTAGTTCCATCCATAACCCCAACGATAACTTTGAGTACTTCTTGGCCCACCAAATTCAGAAACAAAGACTTTGTACATCTTACCCATTTTTGGATAGCCTTTTTCGGCCATGCAAGAACGCAACTCTTCATCAGCTGTATTTTTTGCCTCGCGAGTCCCACCCATCCAATATGAAGTGTCATGTCGAATACAACAGTCCACCCAGACCGATGAATCTTTTGTCATAGGCATTCCATCCGGAGAAGCACTGCAACCATCAGAGGTGAAGGGCCTTAAGATAGGCTTCGAAAGATCAGCAGAAAAATAAGCAGATTCGGGCCCTACGGCGAACCCATTTAAGGCGCTCAATTTTTCACGCTCATACGTAGTTGTGAAAGGCTGTTCCATCAAAAGACAACTTAAAGAATCCTGATAACTTCTCCGAAAAGACTGAATAAGAGAAGGATCATTTTTTACTTCGGGTGCAGAGAATTGATTCACAGAACGTGTTTGATCTGAAAGAACTTGGGGTGAGCTGCAAGAAAAAATTGTACACACAGAAACAATCATCACCAAATTCAAAGAGATATTTCTTTTCATATCTTTCCTACAAAATAAAAAAGCCCCTTTCGGGGCCTTTACTTCGACGGTTTAAACTCCGCGAATCAAGTTCAATGCCGAACCGGCTTTGAACCATTTCAATTGTTCAGCATTGTAAGTGTGTTTCACTTCAATGTTATCAACTGAACCATCAGTGTGTTTCGCTTCAAGGTTTAAGTTTTTACCAGGAGCCAAGTTTTGAAGACCTTTAATTGATAAAATGTCTTTCTCTTGGATTTTGTCATAATCTTTCGGTTGAACGAAAGTTAATGCCAGCACTCCTTGTTTTTTTAAATTCGTTTCATGAATACGCGCGAATGATTTAGTGATCACCGCAGTACAGCCTAAGAAACGTGGTGACATCGCCGCGTGCTCACGTGAAGAACCTTCACCGTAATTCTCGTCACCGATAATCATCCAACCACGACCCGCTTTTTGATATTCACGTGCCACTTGCGCGAATTCTTTTTTCTCGCCAGTTAATTGATTGTGACCTTTACCGATTTCACCAGGGATGTAAGCGTTATCTGCTCCTAACAACATGTTATTCGAAATGTTGTCTAAGTGACCACGGTAGTTCAACCATTTACCACCCGGAGAAATATGATCTGTTGTACATTTGCCTTTTGCTTTCGCCAACACCAATTGGTTTTCGAAATCTTTTCCATCCCATTTTGTGAAAGGAGCTAAAAGTTGTAAACGATCTGAAGTGGGGCTAACAGCTACAGTTGCAGAAGCGCCCACTGGTTTTTGGTAACCTTCAAGATCGGCTACGAAACCTTTTTCAGGAAGTTCAGGGGCTTGCGGAGCTTTCAATTTTATTTTTCCTTTTGGTCCCACTAATTCGTCTGTCATTGGGTTGAAGTCGATGCGACCTGCAAGCCCCATTGCCATAACGATTTCAGGTGATCCGATGAAAGAAAGTGTTTCCATATTCGCATCATTACGACCGCGGAAGTTACGATTGAACGAAGTTAAGATCGTATTTTTTTCGCCAGATTTAACATCGTCTCGTTTCCATTGACCAATGCATGGTCCGCAAGCGTTCGCAAGCACTACAGCTCCAACAGCTTCGAAAGTTTTCATCTGACCATCACGAGTGATGGTGTTTTGAATTTGCGTTGAACCCGGAGACACCAAGAATGGTTGTGCCATTTTCACGCCTACAGACATCGCTTGTTCAGCGATCATCGCAGATCTTCCAATATCTTCGTAAGAAGAATTCGTGCAAGATCCAATCAAGGCCGATGATAATTTTGTTGGCCAGTTTTGTGCTTTGGCTTCTTCAGAAATTTTAGAAATTGGACGGGCTAAATCTGGTGTATGAGGTCCAACTAAGTGTGGCTCAAGAACTGACAAATCGATTTCGTAAACTTCGTCGAAGAATTTTTTAGGATTAGCGATCACTTCAGCATCAGCCGTCAAAATATCTTTATTTTGATTTGCGATCTCAGCTAATTCTTTACGGCCTGTAGCTCCTAAGTAAGCCGCCATTTTTGCATCGTACGGAAATACCGAACAAGTCGCACCAAGCTCCGCACCCATGTTTGTGATTGTTGCTTTACCCGTACAAGATAAAGATTCAGCTCCGTCGCCGAAGTACTCAACGATTTTATCTGTTCCACCTTTAACAGTTAACATTCCGCAAAGTTTCAAGATTACGTCTTTCGCAGAAGTCCAACCACTCATTTGACCTTTTAAGTGAACACCGATCAATTTTGGATTTTTAACTTCCCAAGGAAGACCAACCATCACGTCTGAAGCATCAGATCCACCGACGCCTACAGCACACATACCCAAACCACCCGCATTCGGAGTGTGAGAGTCAGTACCGATTATCAAACCACCCGGGAAAGCGTAGTTTTCAAGAATAACTTGGTGAATGATACCCGCTCCAGGTCTCCAGAAACCGATATTGTATTTCGATGCTGTAGTTGCTAAGAATTCAAAAACTTCTTTGTTCGACATATTCGAAGAAGCCATGTCTTTTTCTTTACCTTGATAAGCTTGAATCAAGTGATCACAGTGAACAGTTGACGGAACAGCAGCTTCAGTTTTACCCGCTAACATAAATTGCAACAAAGCCATTTGCGCGGTCGCATCTTGCATTGCTACGCGATCTGGATTCAACAATAAGAAACTTTTTCCACGTTCGAGTTCTTGGTTTTGCGGGTCGACAAGGTGACCAAACATGATTTTTTCACCAAGAGTTAAATGACGACCTAAGCGCTTACGGATGACATCCAATTTTGAGCGTGTAGTTGCATACGTGTTTTTGACCAGTTCTGGGGTTGTTTCGATTTTTGCCAAAGGGCACTTCCTTTCAAGACGTTTGCTAATAAAAGCTTATGTATTCATTTGTAAGTCTAATATGTCGACTGTAGAGGTCTGAACCGTGATTTTCAACATACTTTCAATAAGAATCATCGGTCATTTTAATAGTAGAAAAAATAGAATAATAGGAATATAATTAATTCCTGCAGAGAATTAATAAAGACTTTGCTCTAGAGAAAAACATCCAGAAGGCAGGAAAAATGCTCGAAGGTTTAGAAGCTTTATTCGCTTTAGAAAGAACCGGCACGATCAGCGAAGCGGCAGCGCAATTACGTCTGACCCAATCTGCCGTTTCAAAACGCATTCAAGCTCTACAAAATGAAGTTCAATTCTCTGTTATTGAACCTGACGGTCGACGCGTACGACTAACTGCACGCGGAGTCGCCTTACTTGATAAAGCCAGGCCCCTCATCTCAGAACTCAAAAGTCTTAAAAACCTACAAATAGAAAATGAAATGACTCAATTCTCGATCGGTCTTTCAGATTCGATAGCGGCCTCTTGGGGCCCCCGACTTTTACGTCTAGCGGCAAAAAAAGAGAAACACATCGGCTTAGATATCCACGTTCACCGCAGCACCTTGGTCGAAGAGAACGTAAAACTTGGCCGTTACCACTTAGGTCTTTGTGTAAGCCCTCACGTCGACTCGCAGTTAATTTACCAAACCGTTTCGCAAGAACCCATGGTGCTTCTATCGAATCGCTTCGATCCCGACTTAGAATCTGAAACCTTAATCACGATCGAACCCAACTCAGCCACTTGGCGAGCGATCGGTGCCGACGCCACCAAGCACACAAAAATCAAAAATAAAAAATTAATGTTCGTTGAATCTTTCGCAGCGATCGTACAAATGGTGCAAGAGGGTTTCGGTCATGGCTTGGTCCCAATCGGCGTAGCCTTAACGATGGGAGCCCCCAAGAAGGCGATTCACTTACTCACGCCAAACATCAAGCGCGAAGTAAAACTAATCTCTCGAAAAAATATCTCTTTACTACCAGTCGTTCAATCTTTCACAGAAGCCCTCAAAGAAACCTCAAAAGAACTTTTCTAAGGGTGCCAGGCCCTGTTTGGTCTAGCACCGTGTCCGTAAACAGGGCCTGGCACCCTATGGTTTGAACTCAGGCTTCACGATTTGAGCTTGCGCGTCCATAACTAAATCCGAAGAGGTCATTTTATTTTGCGGCATAAGCACTAATAAACTTCCCTCAGCAGCACCTTTAGTTAATTGAACTTTCAACGTTTCTTCCGAACCCAAAGTTAATGTTTCAGGAAGATCTACAAAGGCTTGATCTTCGTTTTTCAAGGCAATTAATAGGTTCGTATCAACAGTCGCTTTCAAAAAATCATCCATTTGCACAGAGCTTTGTTCGTTGTGAGTCGTAACAAGCTTTAAAGCCAAGTTGCCTTCTGCCGTTTTTGCTAATGCTGAAACATCTGCTTCGATGATGGCAACAGTTGAATTGTTGACCATTTTCATTCCACGTTGATCAATTAATGCAGCATCGTATTTTTCACTGTCTTTTAGCTCTTCTAATTTCTTAGGATCGTCTTTTGCCGCGGCTAAATCGGCTTCAAATTTCTTTCTAATTTCGCGGGCCTTATTAGCATCTATCAAAGTCGAAGCAAATTCTTCACTTTTTTGCCCCGGAATACTAGTCATCACAGATCCCAATAGCTCTTGATCAGCAACACCGTCTTGGTCCGCATCAATCAACACGCTGATGTCACATGAGTTCCATGTAGTCATAGCCTTGTATGTCTTAACTGCAATTTGTAAAATTTGAACTGTCTTACCAGATTCGTCTTTTTGATTGATCAGACGGTAACCCGCAGCTTGTAAATCACAATCAGCATTCATGTAAGAACCTGCAGCTGGTTTACGATCGTCTTGGCCTAATAGGTTGAACAACAACACATCACCTTTGTTTTCGTTAGCGTTTGTCAAAGTTAATTCAGCCGCAGCACCTTCAGCATCACGCGCAGAAGACGATTGAACCGTTAATGAATCTGCTTGGATTGCAGAAAGTTTGTGAGCGATCGCTAAAACTGGAACACGGTAAACTTCTTCAGCTGTTTTCGCATCAGAACCTTTAGTCAACTTCACCCAGCCATCCATTTCAAGAATGCTTTCGTCTTTCATTTTTGTTGAATCTAAAGTTAAAGACATTGGCAATGTCGCGCTTGATTTAGCTTTGATTGTCAAAGTTGAATCAGACTTCACAGAGATATAACCGTTACCTTCAAACACAACATTTAAAGATACATCTTCAGCCGACAAGTTTTTAACCGTTAAGCTACGACGAACAGTCTTGCGAGATTCAACAGCCATCTCACCTAAAGCAATTGAAGGCTCAGCGACAACTAAAGTTGAGTGCGCCGCTTTATCAGCTTGCACGCGTCCAGAACCTTGCAACGAAACAGAGTATCTTTTGCCTTTTTCACCAATTGTTTTCGAAGTTCCCATCAATACCGACTTTAACTCTTCTGCCGACAATTCAGGTTGAGCTTGTTTAACCAAAGCAACGATACCCGCCATGTGAGGTGCTGCCATTGAAGTACCAGACATTTGAACCGGCTTAGCACCGCCACCCATTTTTGCCGAGATCACGTTATTTCCCGGCGCCGCAATTTCAGGTTTCAACCAACCGTCCATTGAACGTGGACCTTTAGAAGTGAAGTCAGTCAAAGTGTCTATCAATTCTGGCTTTTCAATTTTCTCAGAAGATTGAAATTCAAAAATCGCAACCGCTTGCGCAGGGTCTGCATTTTTCAAAGCTTCTTTAATTTTCTTTCCTTCAGCTTGCCCGATCATGATCGCCGGGAAATCAAAATTATCAGTTGTACCCATCGCAATCGGAGCACCAGCTGAGTTATTCGCTACGACAACACCAATTGGGCTGCCTTTAGCTGCGCGCTTCAACTTATCGTTGAATGTAACGCCACCGCGGTCGATCAAAGCGATATTTCCTTTGATTGCAGCCAATTGCTCTTCAGATAAATCTGAAGTTGCATCGCCTACGTAAACTAATTTTCCAGTTACATTTCCAGCATCAGCAATCTTCTTAGTTGAAGCTGCCTCAATCGCTTCAACCAACAAATCTTGTTGTTTGTCACCAGAACCGATGTGAATTTTTGAAGAGTTGAATTTCCAGTTTTGGTCGCCGTTATCTACAGAAGCTGCAATCGAAAAAGCTTCAGTCGTTGAACCCGGAGCTCCGACGATATAATCTTTGTGTCCCGAGTTACCCGCAGAAGCTACCACAACTGTTCCGCCATTAACTAAATTTTTAATCGCTTCAGAGTATAGAATATGTGGATTTCCGTATCCGCTTCCCAAAGACATATTCACTACATCTAATTGGTCATCGTTTTTACCGTCGCCATTTGGATCGGCCGAGTATTCTAAAGCTGCGATAACAACAGAATCTGAAGTTGAGCCATCTGCTCCGAAAACTTTAACCGCGTACAATAAAGCATCTGGCGCCATACCATTGTAGGTATTGATACCGTCACCACGACCCGCAACCGTTCCCGCAACGTGAGAACCGTGACCACCCTGATCAAGCGGGTTCATATCTGGTTTCGGAATACGTTTCACAAAAACCGGAGAAGCTGAATCGAATTCAGTTCCTACTAAGTCGATACCACCAACAACGCGGTCATTCGGAAAGCCAACAGCGTCTTGATCTGGATTAATCGCTTTATAAGCCTCTTCCGTTCCAGCGCCATGAAACATCGCGTGCGTGTAGTCGATACCTGTATCGATGATAGCAACTTTGACACCCTTACCCGTGATACCTTCAGAATTTAATTTCTCAGCACCAACAAATTTCGAAGAATTTCTTTCTAACAAGCTTGGTGTTTTATTGCTGTTTGAAAGTTCGATTGTTTTTGGCATTGCGAAATCGCCCGCTCTTTCCGAGTAAGCAATTTGTCCCAACTGACCAATCTTAGATTCTAATTCAACAGGAGCTAAAACCGCTAAACCGTTCAAAACCATTTTGTAACGGTAAAGAACTTGAATATCACCCGAAAGACCTTTTAGCGCTTGAATCGCTTCGTCTTGCTCTTTCGTGATCGTCTCTAGCAAACGAGGATCAACAACAACTTTACCGTTTTGTTTTTGAGTTCCTTCCATCAAAGCTGGACTGTTCAATTTAAGAACCGCGATGAACTGAGTTCTATTTTGTGGTCTAGTGCTAATGATCTCTTGCGAATCACGCAAAAGAGGATTTAATTTTTCTTTTTTTGAATCTGAGCAACCTGCAATAAGCAAAGCTCCCACCAAAAGTGACACTAGTTTAGATGATTGTAGACGCATTAAAATCCCCCCAATTTTTCGAATAGCCCAAAAGTGCTCAAGTTCTAGGATAAAAACATCAGTTCGTCGACCAAAAAGGACACTTTGCTCCCAGAAACGTTTATAACTACGGCCTGTTACAAATGACGGACCAACTTTGAAATGTCTACAACTTTTCAAAGGTCTATGACAACCTATTACAAATACCGTGAGTGCATAGCGCAAACTGTAAAGATTTTAACAACAATAGATCAAGGAGAGATCATGAAAAAACTTATTTTATTCGCATTCGTATTATCAACCTCGCTGTCATGGGCCGCAGACACCAAAAAGACCGTAAAGCTGGCTCCGCAGAATTCAACTGCAATCAAGACCGATGTTACTGGTGGGCTAAAATGGACGGGATATGGAGTGGGCAAAAGCCACTCTGGTGACCTTAATCTTAAGTCAGGCTCAGTTGAGTTTAAAGGAGAACAACTTGTCGGAGGAACGATCCTAATCGACATGACTTCTTTAAAAACTGCTGATTCTCCGAAGTTACAAGGCCATCTTCAGTCACAAGACTTTTTTGATATTCAAAAATTTCCTGAGGGAACATTTAAAATCACAAAAGTAGAAATCATTCCAAATGCAAAAGCTGGTGGACCCACTCACAAAATCACAGGTGATTTGACGATCAAGGGCAAAACTCACTCAGAAACATTGGACGCTACAATTACAAAAGATGGCACAAAATGGACTGCAAAAGCCGAAACAGAAATCAAAGATCGCACACAGTACGACATCGTTTACAATTCAGCTAAATTCAAAGCAGCCTCTGCATTGGGTGACAAACTGATCGAAGACAAAATAAAAATCGAAATCAACATCGCAACTAAATAGGTGCCAGGCCCTGTTTGGTCTAGCAATGAGTCATAAAAAAGGGAGCTCCAAGCTCCCTTTTTTATTTTTAAAATTTGTTATTTAAAAACTACTTCATTATCTCAGCAAAGATATGTTCACCGGCAACTCTCGAAAAACCAGCTGCTGGATGAACCTCATCGGCAAATTTATAAGTTTGATCTGCGCCCGCTTCGATCAAAGTTTTTCCGCTACAAAACAACGAAGAATTTGTCGGAAGCGCGTTTTTGCATGCTGGAGTAGAAATATTTTTGAAACCCAATTCTTGATAGTGAGAATTGAAGTTCAAATCAAATCCATAGAAATCGACCAGCAAAATATCTAATCCTGCAGTTTTTTGAGCCAAAGTAGAGTTAAAAGAAGTGACCATCAGCTTTATCAACTGCTGAATCTGCGGATTAAGAGTAATCATTTTTGGCGTTTGTTCAATTGCAGGTAAATTAACGACCACAAGTTTCTTGGCTCCACTTGTCTTCAATTTAGCTATGATCACAGAAAGCTCTTCCGCTGTTTGAATCATATTTTGTACAGCCTGTTCTGGCTTTATTTTTCCAGATTTCAAGTTGGCTAATTGCGCGAAAAGATCATTGGCGCCACCTTGAATCAAGACAAGATCATTAGAATTAAATAATTTGTGCTCTGCCAAGAACATCGTTACTTGTTCAACAACTGGCCGCGCAGTCACAGTAGGCGCCTCACCGTCAGTCGTTTTGGCACGAGGAAGAACAACACGCGACCCACCTTGAGCGTAATTAAATCCACCCAATTCACGCACCGGCAATCCGAATCCCTCTTGGCGTTTAGGTTTGACTTCGAGACCTAATTTTGCAGCGATCACTTCAATCCAGATTTTACCTGGATTCGTTGTGAACTTACCACCACCCACAGGCCCCGCAGCCATGCCATATGTTCCAAGGTCAGACAAAGAATCGCCAAAACTAACGATACGACCATAGGGATGAGCAACATCACCATCAACTTCAGCTGTAGCTGCAAAAGTCGAAACACAAAAAACGATCAACGAAATTGAAACAATAAACTGAAACCAGTTCTTCATAAGAACTCCTTTAGTACCTATTTGAAAGGAGACTTTTATAGAGGATCCAAATAACAAGAGCCACTGAAAAGTGGCTCTTGTGGGGTTCTTGACGTGAACCTAAATAAAATTTGCTTCCGCATGAAGCATTTACACGAAGACCTCTAGGTCGTCTCATAATATGATATCTAAATTAAACGTAGTCACCCTTGCGGATTTTTTCAAGAATGATTTTTTCAGTCTTGATCGGATCTTTTGGGTCAACCGAGAAATAACTTTGTTGCTCGCAACGAATCTTTTCTTTGATCAGCCAACGTAAGATCTCAGACAAATCTTTATTCTTTTTATCTTTGAAGAAAGGATCGTTTTCTAAAGCATCTTTCGCTTTTTTCAAAGCACGCGCTTCAGCTGGATCAGATTCTTTCACGTTGTAGTGAGGTAAATCGTATTTTTTAACGTCACCAGGTAGAACACCTAGAAAGCGCACGTTAGGCGCAGAGAAATCTCCGTTACGAATTAATGAAGCTGCAGAACCGGCTTTTAGCGTACGGAAGATATTTTGCATCGTGTACGCATCCAGATCTCCGAAGAAGTACATCGGAACATCCAATTGGTCTTCGATCAGTTTACACCAACCACGAACACCATTCGATGGAACCCCTTGAGCACCCATCAAGATACAGTTGTTACGTTTTGTAAAACCCATCGCTTGTAAAGTACCTGCCGTACCTTCTGACTCAACAACCAAGCAGAATTCGATTTTCTTTTTCGCTTTGAGTTTCAAAGATTGAGGTTTGTTTTTAGGCTGAAACGGAGAGGTTCCTAAAGTTGAAAGATCAACTACGGCCTTATCACCATCGGGTAAAGTCTCAGTTACTACAAGCTGCTGAGAATAAGTTTGTCCGCCTCGATCATTGGCGAAACAGTTCAATTCTTCACGGTAAACTTCTAGCATATCACCGATAAAATCGATGATGCTGTCTGATTCATCTTGACCATCAAAATCTAACGGCTTGTAACGAGAGTTCCCCTTAATCAAGCCTTTACAGATATAGTACAATTCACGCTTGGTATTGACAGCGCCGATATCTAAGTTGCGCAACAGAATTTCAAGCATGAAAACAACACGCGCCAATTTTTGCACTGATGATACGTTTAATTCTGTACGAACAACTTTATCACCCGGAGTTAAATAACCCACTTTTGCGTTGTACTCAGAGTTATCCAAAGAGGTCTTAACCGCTTCTAAGTATGGACGCTTTGAGCTTTCTAAATCTTTTAACATTCTTTCCGCAAGGGCTTTAGCCTCTTTTGGAATGTCTAATCTTAATTCACGAATTTTTGTTAATCCAGCCATTCAATTCACCTATTTCTTATTCTTTTTGCCGGTTTTTTTAGGAGCCTCTGATCCGCCTTCATCCGAAGAAGAAGCAACAGCGTCTTCTTCGATTTCAAGACCAAATTTTTTAGCTTCTTTTTGTTTTTGCAAAGCAAGCTTAGTTTGCGCTTCTTCAAGTTGGCTGGCTGCATCTTCAGAATCTCGACCTAAGATTTTCTTTAATCCTTCTTCAGCTTTTTTCTTACGAGACTCGTTGGCTCCAGCAAGCGCCACTAACTTCTCAACTAAGATTGGACCGAATTGCTCGATGTGAGCCAATTTTCTTTCAAGATCAGCTTCTTTCATTTCATGCTTAATATGACGAGATAATTTTTGTCCGGCTTGCATCAATGCTCGACGAATTTCTTCAACTAACTCTTCAGAAGCATCGATCGTTTCTTTCGACGCATTCTTAAATTTAATAAACGGAGAAACTACAGATACAGCAAACACGTAAGGACCCGTCGGCAATGATTCTTTTGGTTGAGCTAAACCATATGATTTCCAGTTAACACTTTCAATCGCCCAGGTGATCGCACAACCTGATTTATCAAATTGCAATGGAACGCGATTCGCAAAACGAAGCAACTGAACCGGAGTTCCTTCTTCACCGCGGTTGATAAATCGGGCTAAAGCCACTTCAACAACAACAGGCTTAAAATCACATATGGTTGGTTTGCGAGTTACAACCGAGAAGAAATCCACTTCGCCTAAACGTTTAATCGATTTCGATAGTGCATCTTCACCAACCGTAAGCACCGATTTTGTCGATGGAGACATCAACTGAGTCGACTGAACCGCTTGGAAAACTTTTTTGAAATCTTCTTCACTTAAGGATGTGATTGGTTTTTCTAATAAGTTCTTTGGCAATCCCGCTTTTACGAAATCAGAAATGGACTGGTCCGAAATACGAGAAAACGCCGTTTTCAAGAATTTAGATAAAGTCACTTTTCCATATAAAGTTGCATGCGTGATGAACTCACCTAATTTAAAAGTATGTGGGTGTGGTAAAGTCGCCTCTGGAATCTCTGGCATCTCTTGGCTAACACGGTCAGTTTTCAACCAGTCAGATTCACCCAATTTAAATTTCATACTGGCGTGAGGATTCAACAAGGCTGTTCCATCTACGTAAGTTTGCAAACCGCCGTCGCCATTTAATTGGATACGACCATCCATTAAAAATTCAACGCGAGTTCCGCTAACTTTGTTTTTCCAGTCGATTGTTTCTTTATTTTTTACGATACCCGTGTTGGTTTTAATATCGACGTCAACTTGCGCAGAGATCGCTTTGCGCATCGCTTTCGTTTTTGAAATAACTTGAACGCCTTTAGCATTAGTCATTTGCGCCCAAGTTGTAGCCGCAGAAATACCGATACCTTGTTGTCCACGAGAACATTGGCCTTTACCGAATTTCGAAGAGGCTAAGTACTCTCCGAAAACTTTCGCTAAATCATCGCTATCGATACCTGGTCCGTTGTCTTCAACAACGACTTTAATCAAATCTGTATTCTTGGTTGAACCGTTTCCGACCTTACTAACTTCGATTTCAAGTTCAGGTAAAATTCCCTGTTGCTCACAGGCATCTAACGAATTATCGACAGCTTCTTTTAATGTCGTCAAAACCGCTTTAAGCGGCGACGAAAAACCCACTTGTTGGAGGTTTTTTGCGAAATACTCGGCGGTGCTACTTTTGGTGATTTTGCTCACGTTTAGGTCCCTTCAATTCAGTCAAAAGCTTTAAAAAAGACCCCGATTTTTAGTGTTTTTTTGCCCATTTTTGATGGAAAACAGCTAGCTTTCGCAGGCCTTTTTCGATTAACAATTCTTTTATTGAAGGGGTAATGAGGGCGATAAATCAAGCCCTCATGTTACGCGCTATGCGTTAATGGATGGAAATGCTTAAGGAATAAGTTTTTTAGTGGCGTCAGACAAGAATTCTGCATCTAAAGCAGGATTTACCCACTCACCAGTTTCGTGGCAAGTCGTACTATTTCCGTGTGGCCCATGGGTTACACCAACTTGGTAGAATGCGCCATCAATTTCAGTGAATGCAGGCCCGCCAGAGTCTCCGTTGCAACCACCAGAACCTTTAGTTTGATCTGTCACAACTAGGTTATTGATGAAGTCAGCATTTACTGTCGTCGAACGAAGTACATCGGTGTCTGTCGAAGGACTTTCACTGATTAAACCGTACCCCAACAATAAAACTTGTTTTGTTTGCCCTTCGAAAGTCGTTTGGTTGGCTGCTTTGTTCAAATAAACTTCAGGTAACAAACTAACTGGTACCGCAGTAGTTGGCGCTTCACTCACTAAAGACATCAACGCTAAATCGTGATTACCACTGCCATCATAGGCTGGGTGAATTTCGATAGCTTTGACTTGGATCGTATTAAATTTAGTTGAAACGTCAGTTACACGCGTTGCTGGATTAAATTGGTCATCCATTTTCACACTGTGTCCTGAAAAATTTATTTGAACATCTGAAGGATCAACTCCCTGTACGCAGTGAGCTGCCGTTAAAATCAATTTTGAAGATAAAACTGACCCTGTACACCATTGCAACCAAACTCCGTCTAAGCCTGAGCCAGAGTATTTTACAAACAAACCAACAACTGAAGGAGCCATCTTGTGATCGGCCGCAGGCTGTCCGTTAATAATTTCAATAGCACTATTTACTGGTCGTTTCGCGAAAGTCGCAGAAGCCAAAAGCAATGAAGCTAAAAGAACGATTTTTTTCATAATTTCCCCTCTTTATGATGAGATGGATATATAGAGAGGGGTCTGATTTTGCGAGATAAAAAACACTAATAACGCATCGGGTTATTAGTCTTGAATTAGAGCCGCCTCCAATTGAGCAATCTTTTTTTAAGAAAAGAAATACGGTTTTCCAAAGTATTGAATTTATTGTTTAAAGAAAACTGATCCGGAATGCCTTTCACTTTAAGTGCGAATCGCAAACTCAAATACCAAAATCATACTTATTCTTCACTATCGTCGGATAGATCCGTATTCAATTCTTCCATCGCCATTTCAGCACGGGTTTTATAGCCTTTTTTTGTGTTGCAGTCTTTACAACTTGGAACACAATTTTTTTTGTCGGATTTTCCACCGCGAGCAATCGGAATCAGATGATCCATCGTCAATTCTGATGGCTTAAATTTCTGCTGGCAATGATAACAAATCCCCTGCCCCAGTTGCTGCTTCCACCAGCTTCCTTCCCGAAGCTGTCTGGCTTTAGCTTTTTCTTTTTTTTTATGAGCATCGCTAGCTGGAGCGAAAAAATAATCTGACATGGGTTTGGTTTAAACTCATTTCACGGGATAGTAAAGGCGATTGTCAAACAGGCCTTCGCTGAAGTACTGCTGAATGGCCTTCAGTTGTTCTTTTTCATCTTTCACTTGCCCGGTCAGTTGGTGCCTACCATCAGCGTATAAAGCAATTACTTTAGGACCCGCTTGCCATAAAGAACGAGCTAAATAATTTTTATTCTTGATTGGAATTTGTAAGGTTTCGAGCAAAGTTGGCAAAACATCAATATGCTGGGCAAACTGATCTGAAATAAGCCCTTTTAGAACATCAGGGTTCTCAGAGAAAAAAAGCAGCGGAACCTCGAAGCGACTTTGAAAACTAGATCCGTTTTTAAGTTCGGGCCCCGTGTGATCGGCGGTCAAAATAAACAAGGTATTTGAATACCAACTTTGTTTTTCTGCGCATTCCATAAATTTTTTCAATGCAAAATCTGAATATTGAATTGCTCTTAGAATCGGATGCCGAACATCTTTGAATTGATCTTGATATTTTTCGGGAATTTTATAAGGTTGATGAGAAGTTAAAGTGAAAATAGACGTAAAAAAAGGCTGGGGAAATTGAGTTAGTTTTTCACAAGTCCATTGCAAAAAAGGCTCATCAAAAATTCCCCAAGTTCCATCATCATCACCCTTGTTTGGATATTCATTTTTACCAAAGTAATTTTGTATTCCCACACTTCTGACAAACTGATCGAAATGCATGCTGCCATTTTGAGCCCCGTGAAAAAAGCTAGTGTGGTAATTGTTTGCACTTAGTATTGTGCCCAATCCAATAACTTGGTTGGCTGAAAATTCCGAATTGATAAATGGCTCTTCCATCAAGGCTGGAATTCCAGACAATAATGCCGCAACACCTTCAACTGAACGCCGACCATTCGCGAAGGCCTTCTCAAAGTCAGTAGATTTTTTTCTAAGTACATTCAGGTAAGGAGTTACTTCGGGTTCTTTTAGTCGAGTATACTCTTGCGAAAAACTTTCTAAAAAAATATAGACCACGTTTAATGGCACTGGGCGCTTTTGAGTCAATGTATTTGTCGTCGGAAGATCTTGCCGATTCAACAGAGACAACATTTTTTCGTCTTCGAAAAATTTGACTCTTTCAACGGGCGGCTTCCCAAAACTTTTTATTAAAGTAAATGTTGAGTTCAAAACTAAATTATTAGCGTAGGATTGATCAAAAATTTTAGCATCTACGAAGGTCAAAGGCTTTGTCTGCAATCCACCACGAAAGAAAAAAACCGCTAAAGCTAGAACAGCGAAACTCAACCCGATTTTTTTCGCAATAATCAATGGCATTATTTTCATTTTTGAAACTCTTAGAGCAAGATAAATGTATATTGCTACAGTAGCTACCGCGATAAAGAACATTCCAATATAGGGAGTTACGATATTTGAGGTTTGGGCTTCTTTAAAAAGAAAGAAAGAAGATTTCGTGAATCGCCGAGCGGTGAAATTAAGAAGCTCAGCATCCCCGTAGTTCAAAAAGATAAAAAAACTGTTCAAAAACGAAAAAGCCCAAAACCAAATTTTGCGTAGAAAGTGAATTTTATGCAGCCAAATCCAACCTAAACAGAACAAACCCACTGTGATCGAAAAGGCCGAAAAATCGAATCGCACCCCATATAAAAAGGCCATTAAGATGTCAGAAACCGAAAGATTTTTCAGAGAAGACCAGTTCCAAATCAAGAACTGCAGCCTTAGACCCAAATAAACCAACGAATGAAGCAGAAGGTAAGCTAAAATCCACATAGTGTTTAGACCTCAAAGCTTGCCACAATTCTAGGGTTTTGGTACACAATACGTATGAAAATCGAAGAAATGAAACAACGCCTCATTCAGTTTTACCCAGATAGCAACCCGATCACCGATATCGAAGTCTTTGACCTAACAGGTACTTCGGATCACTGGGAAGTTTCGGTTAAAAGCTCTGCATTTAAAGGCATGAGTCGCGTTGAACAACATCAACATGTGATGAAAGCTTTTGCTCCTGAATTAAAAACGGGAGAAGTTCATGCACTTTCAATTAAAACAGCGATTAAAAATTAGAACCAATATTAAAAACCGAGGTAATTATGGCAGACGTAAAAGCAAAAATCGAAACTCTATTAAACGACAATAAAATTGTACTTTTCATGAAGGGTACCCAACAATTTCCGCAATGTGGGTTTTCTGCCCGCGCAACTGCGATCTTACAAGATCTTGGCGTTAGCTTCAAAGACGTGAATGTACTTGAAGACGAAGAAATCCGCAGCGGCATTAAAGAATACGGAAACTGGCCAACGATCCCGCAATTATACGTGAATAAAAAATTGGTTGGCGGCAGCGACATCATGATGGAAATGTATCAAGCTGGCGAACTTCAAACTTTGATCAACGGCAACTAATGCTTTGTAATATGGCTTTCTGGGACAGAGCTTTTCGTTTCATAGCCTCTGTCCTTATTTTAGGTTATGCGGTGGCTGGCGGACCTTTTTGGTTTTGGCTGGTTGGACTTTATGGATTGATCACCGCGGGCTGGGGCCTTTGCCCTGTTTATTCTTTCTTTAGGATCAGAACTTTAAGATAAATATTTTCTTCACAGGATGTGAACATGAACGATTTAATTTCGACACTGCCCATTCATAAAAATCAAATTAAAACCGATCCAGAATCTTTGAAGTACTACGGAAAAGACTGGACCACTTACTTTGACATCAAAGCTTCAGCCATTCTATTTCCGACCTCTACGACGGACGTCGTTGAAATCGTTAAATGGGCTCGACAAAATAAAGTGTCATTAATTCCTTCCGGTGGGCGCACAGGGCTTAGTGGCGCCGCATGCGCGTTAAATGGCGAAGTGATCGTATCATTTGAAAAAATGAATAAGATTTTAAACTTCAATGAAACAGACTCTACAGTTGATATTGAACCCGGAGTCATAACAGAATCCTTACAAGATTTTGCTAAATCAAAAAACTTATATTACCCAGTCGATTTTGCCGCCCGCGGATCTTCTCAAATGGGTGGCAACATTGCGACCAACGCTGGCGGAATTAAAGTCGTTCGATACGGTTTAACTCGCGATTGGGTTGTTGGCTTAGAAGTTGTAACAGGAGCCGGAGAAGTTCTTCACTTAAACAACGGACTTGTTAAAAATGCGACTGGATTAGACCTAAGACACCTCTTTATTGGAAGCGAAGGTATATTAGGATTCATCACACAAGCAAAAATCAAATTAGCCCCGGCGACACCTGCACTGAAAGTTTTTGTTTTTGCTCTTGATCAGCTTTCAAGCGTAATGAAGGTCTTCTCGGAGTTTAAAAATAATACTCAATTGCAAGCTTACGAAATGTTTTCAGAAAAAGCTTTGAATCATGTCATTCACGCTACAGGATTACCTCGTCCAATTGAAAACAAAACTGATTTTTATGTCGTGTGTGAAGTTGAATGCCCAACTGACGCCGCTGAAGAAAAGGTGATGGCAACATTTGAATCTTGTCTTGAAAAGGGCTGGATTATTGACGGCGTTGTTTCTCAATCAGATGTTCAGGCAAAAACTTTCTGGCGTTACCGCGAAGATATCAGCGAATCTTTGTCAAAATTCTCTCCTTATAAAAATGACATTGCAGTTTCAATTTCAAGAGTTCCTGACTTTATGTCTGACCTAGATCAGGTTCTTTCAAAAGCCTATCCAACGTGGGAAGTCGTCTGGTTTGGTCACATCGGAGACGGCAATTTGCATATTAACATTCTTCGTCCTGACGGAATGACGAAAGAAGTATTTGTAGCTGAATGCCGAAAAGTAGATGAGTTAGTTTTTAAAGCCGTACAGAAACAACAAGGAAGTATTTCAGCCGAGCACGGAGTAGGCTTGACGAAAAAATCATTTTTAACTTACACGCGCTCAAAGGAAGAAATCGAGATTATGAAAGGAATCAAAAAAGTTTTTGATCCCGATCATATTATAAATCCCGGAAAGGTGATTTAGAATAATTCACGATTCACTATTTTTTTAGGCTTTCAATCATAAGTTCAATTCTAAGTTGATTGCGAGCCTGAGTCTCTTCAGCTTTCAATCTTAAAAAAGACAAATCCACTGATGAATGGTCTTTTTTTTCAATTTGAGAAAATTCGACAGTTCTTACTTCAACTTTAACAATTTCTACATTTTTCCGAGACAAAAGATCAAAAGATATACGACTTAGATTTATTTGAGGCGTCCCTTCTAATATCAAAACACTTTCAACACCTTCGCTACGAACAGTCAGTTCAACTTTTGAATAACCAGCGCCACCCTTTTCAAAGAAAGTCGCTTCATAGATAAACTTTTTTATATCAAGCCATCTATTTTCGTCGGAAGAACTAAATTTTTGCGCAGATTTTTTATACAGAGAAGTATGAACTGTTGAAAAATCGAGTCCACCCATTGGAAGGCGCGACAATTGATTCAGCAAAATCTGATCGACCTGAAATACGTCAAAATCATTAGAACACCCCAGGTTAGACAAAGTCTGCTCTAACAATTCAAACGGGCTGTTTAAAGTTTGCAAAAAAATTGCACGTCGCTGAATTTCCTCAAGCAAAAGAAATGACCTTTTAAAATATTCAAGCTTCGCCTGTAAATTTTCGTGCAGTCTTGATAAAAATAACTGAATCATTTCTTTCGCAAGACTAATCCCGGCTGGGGTTTTAATTGATTTTTCGTCGAATACAAAATCGGTATTTTTTTCAGCTAAAAACTCTTCGATAAACTTTCGAGGAATCGTATGGCCATAGGAAAATAGTAAACTGCGCCTTCCAAACGAGAACTTCTGCTTGTCTTTTTCAAAGTAAATCGACGGAATGTTGTTTCGCAAAAGCCCGAGTTCATATTTTACCAACGCCAACGTGTCTTCAATCATATCGCTAGAGTTGCGCTGCTTTATAGCTTCGATTAATTGATGTAGTTCAGCATAATTTAGTTTTCGATCTGTGGCTAACTGCCTTATATGCACAAGACTGTAAACGAAATACTGGTGCCAAGTTTCTGCCTCTTGCAAACTGAAATAATTATCATACCCAGACTTCGATGTGCGACCCCAGGGCCACTTATCTTTTAAAAACCCATTCTTAATCGCATCACCATTAACTACAGTGGCCTGCCCCGATTCTTCTTTATGTGTCATAGCCATGTGTCGCACTTCATGTAAATACGTCAAATCTAAGCTGTCGGTCTTCGCCATAAATTCAGATACATAGATCGTTCTTAATGCCGGGCAATGTGCACCATAGGCTCCCAATTCTGATAAAACTTTCGGAGAATAGACTATTTTTGTTTGATAAAGTTCTGACAATTTTCTAGCTTGCCTATTCAATTCAAAGTAGCCCGAAGCAAGAATATCAATTTCTTCATAGCGCTTCAGAATCGGCCACCACTCCCAGCGAATCGAAACTTTATATTCTACGTTTTTGTGATTAAGAAATTTTTGGATGGCTTTAACTTTTTCAAATTCATCCAAAGTCATATATTTCATTTGCAGCCGACGCAATTCCAAGTTGCTCGCAAACGAGTAAACGTCTGTTACTTCTTTTTTGAATCTTTCAATCTTTCCTCGTGTTTCAGATGGAAACAGCACTTCACAACGCGACTGCGCATAAACACTGCAATTCAAAAAAATGGGTAAAATCCAGAAAAATTTTGCTCAATCCAAGAGTGCAAAAAATGGGGATGACTAGGAACGAATATATTTCTTCTTTCCAGACGCATTGACAAATTAAGTTCAACTGAGGCAAAGGATTCGACGTTTCAAAATGAGATTTTATGGAGCGGTCATTCCGTCTTAAACTTGTTGTCACACTTTTAAAAAATAACCCGAGTTTTTATATTTCGAGTCGAAGCCTGAAACTTTGAAACCAAAGTTTCAGCAGTCAATTTTGAGTTCTCAAGTTCGAGATCAGTCACTAAATATCCTATGTCATGATCAGTTGATAAGTACTGGCCTTGGATATTTGCCTTAGCCTCAGATATATATCCATTCAGCTCGCCTAGAACTCCGGGCTCATTCCGATGAACGTTCATGATTCGAGTCACATTCTTTTTTGAACCCAGCTCAACGTTTGGAAAATTAACGGCTCCAGCAGTCGTACCAAACTGTAAATACTTTCTAAAGCTTTCGGCAACTTCGAGCCCAATCGAATACTGAGCTTCTTCAGTGCTTCCTCCGATATGAGGAGTCAAAATTACATTTTTCAAACCTTGTAGCGGAGATCTAAATTTTTCTTTGTTCGAGGCTGGCTCTTCTGGGAAGACATCGACCGCCGCTCCACCAATATGATTTTCTTTCAAAGCTGCTACCAAATCTTCAATCTGGATTACAGTCCCTCGAGAAGCATTGATCAAAAAACTTCCCCGCTTCATTTGAGAAAGCTGCTTGGCAGTGATCATGTTTTTGGTTTCTGGAGTCTCTGGCACATGCAAACTAACAAAATCCGATTCAGCTAACAAATCAGACAACTGCACTTTTGATTGAGCATTTCCCAGAGGCAATTTTTTTACAATATCGTAAAATAAAACTTTCATACCCATGGCTTCTGCAAGCACACTGACTTGGCTTCCGATATGTCCATAGCCAACAATACCCAAAGTTTTTCCGCGAACTTCGCGAGAACCTTCGGCCGTTTTCATCCATTCACCCTGATGCGCTAACGTATTGCGATCACCCAACTGCCGAGACAAAGATATCATTTCAGCAATCACGAGCTCAGCAACAGAACGCGTGTTGCTGTGTGGAGCATTAAAAACTGGAATACCCGATTTATTTGCAAAGTTCAGGTTAATCTGATTTGTGCCAATACAAAAAGCCCCTATGGCATGCAAATGAGCCGATTTCGCTATTATATTTTGCGTGATTTCAGATTTTGATCGAATACCCAATACATCATAATTTTGTAAAATTTTAATGTACTCGTCCTCTGAAGGAGCATAAGTTAAAAGGTCAACTTTATAACCTTCTTCAACGAGTTTTTTTTGGGCGATAGAATGAATATTTTCAGTGAGTAATATGCGCATTGCACCAATGGTATCAAGCGATTCAGGAATCATTCAAGATAGAACTATATGGCAATGCGAAATCTTATGAATTTATTGATAGTTGAAGACGACCAAAATCTGGCCGCTTCTTTACGTCTTCTAATTCCTGAATCATTCAAGGTTTATGTTACGCAAAAATCTAGCCTTTTGCCGGACCATGTTTTTTTTCATGCGGCTTTGGTCGATATGCATATCGAAAGTACTCCCGAAAAAGGAGCCGATGGTCCCAGCGTAATTGAAAAACTTGTTAAAAAAAACCCACAAATAGAAGTGGTTGCTATGTCTGGTGATTTAGATCGCGCCTTGATGGAAAAAGCAATTTTTGCTGGCGCTTCCCGTTTTTTAGCGAAACCTTTGTCTGAAGAAGAGGTCAAGGCAGTTGTATCTAAAATCGAAGCTTATTGGAATCTACGACTCGCCTCATACGAACAAGGAAATAAAAAAAGGCAGCTTGTCGGAAACTCAGTGCAAATAGAAAGCTTAAGAAAAAAAATAGCCCAGCTGAAAGCTGAGAAAGCTCCGATTTTAATCGAAGGTGAAACCGGAGTTGGTAAAGATGTTGTTGCTGAACTTTTAAATCAACAAGAGGGGCAAAGGCCTTTTGTTGCAGTGAATTGCTCGGCCCTGACTGAAAACTTGTTCGAAAGTGAATTTTTTGGCCACATCAAAGGCTCATTCACCGGAGCAGACCAAAATAAAATTGGATTTGCCGAGGCCGCCCACGGCGGCGATCTTTTCTTAGATGAAATTGAAGCCTTGCCTTTGAGCCAACAGGCCAAATTATTAAGATTTTTAGAATCCGGAGAAATTCGTAAAGTGGGTTCTAAAGAATCACAACATGTTGAAGTTAGAATTGTCGCAGCTAGCAATGTACCATTGAAGCAACTAATTATTGAAAAAAAATTTCGTGAAGATCTATTTTATCGATTGAGTGCACATTCTTTAGAGATCCCGCCTCTGCGCAAGCGTACTGAAGACATTAAAGCTTTAGCTGAATATTTTGTCGAAAATGAAAAACCCCGTCGAAATAAAAGTTTTGATGAAACTGCTTTATTGGCCCTGCAAAAATACGCCTGGCCAGGCAACGTGCGCGAACTTAAACGAATCTGCGAACAATTGGTGCTGACTTCGCCACTACCAATTATTCGATCAGAAGATTTTTCAAATTTATTTATAAATACTCAGCAGCATATCGGGTCGGATGCGATGAGTTTACGACACAACTTAGATGATTTTTTAAAACAGCAAGAAAAACGCTTTATTGAATTTTGCCTCAAGCAGACTAAAGACATGGACTCGGCCTGCGAAGTTTTAAAAATTTCAAAATCAAATTTGTATAAAAAAATTAAAGAACTGGAAATTAGCTATGAATAGTCTTGTTAATGATTTTTCTCAAACAACGGCCGCTTGGGAAAGCCCCGTTTATCGACAAACAGCTTTGATCGTTTTACTTGTTATTTTTGCTGGCGCCGCAATTAATTTCTTTTTTAGAAAAAAAAATCAGTATTCGATGGTGGCTTGGGCTTCGATTAAAAGTTGGTTAATTTTAGCGCCTTTGATGTTTGGCTTGATGGGGTTACGTCAACCTTGGCCAGTAATCGTGCTGACAGTTTTTGCGTTATATGGAGCGAAAGTTTACTTTCAAATTTTAGGAATGTTTCATCAAAGTGCATTTGTCTATATTTGCTATCTTGGAATTGGAGGCCTAGCCTATTCAAGCTATATTAACAATCTAACCATCTACAATGAAATGCCCATGGTTGTGCTTGGTCTTTCATGCCTTGTTCCTTTATTCAGGCGTGTTTACAAAGACATGATTCAATATATTTCGCTTACATTACTTGGTTTCATTTTCTTGGGTTGGTCTTTCATGCATTTGTCATTGATCATGCATTTTGAAAGTGGCATTTACCAATTGATGTACTTAATTATTTTAACTGAATTTTGCGACAATACTAATTTAGCAATCAGTCGATATTTTCGAGGACCTAAAATTTTGTCTGAAATTAACAATAAAAGAACATGGACCAGTACGATCGTTTCAATCATGATCACTGTAACGTTCGCTTATGGAATGAGGCATTTACTTCCAAACCCCAGCGAAAAATATTGGCTAGCATCGGGCCTAATCGCTTCTTTTGGTGGTGTTATCGGTGATCTAGTCATGTCTGTGGTTCGCCGTGACGCCGGCGTTAAAATTGTAGGAACATTTATTTTGGGCCGTGGAGACTTCTTGCAACGTATGGACAGACTCATTTTCGTGGCGCCAATATATTATTTCGTCATGTTAGGAATTTCATAAAATGCGCCATTGGAATTACGATAACGACCAATGGACTAAACTGCCCGCCCACGTTAAGCATTTGCCATTGTTTACTCATCACTATGATTTAACAAGTCGAGTGATTCGTTTTATCTGGTCGCTGATATTGAAGAATTGGTTTTATACCATGTATATGCGCCTTGAAGTAAAGGGTGGAAGTTTTGCTGAGCTTCACAAGACTCACAAGAAGTTGATCATCATGTCGAATCACGCATCTCATTTGGATGCGACTTCGATTGCTGCAGCTATCCCTCGTAAACATTGGATGAATCTTTATATGGCTGCAGCGAAAGATTATTTCTTTTCAAATTGGCTTTTTACATTTTTCTCTCAGCACTGCCTAGGCGCAATTCCTATTGATCGGAAAGAGCGTAAAGGTGAATCCGTTCAATTGATTTTATCATTACTTTCTCAACTTGATCGCATGTGGTTAATTATGTTTCCGGAAGGAACTCGTTCAAAAGATGGTAAAATTCAAGATTTTAAACGCGGAATTAGTATCTTTGCTGAAAAAACAAAAACCCCGATCTTGTTTTTATATATCGAAGGAAATTTAAGGCTGTGGCCCAAAGGTGCTATATTTGCCAAGCCAGGTAAACTCATTGTTCATATTGGCCCCATTCAACAACCCTGTTCGATCAACCAAGTTTATGCAAACTATCTAGCTTGGGTAAAAACGATCGATCCTTCTGTTCTACCCGATGATATGTCTGAAGAAAATGAAGTCGCCTCGCCATCAGTATCTTTGCAAGAATGGACAGAAGATGAATCAACCTAAAAAAATTCATTTATCAATTGGCGATTATGAAATGTTCGCAATTCCAACTGGTTTTTTTGGCCTTGATGGCGGTGCCATGTTTGGAACAGTACCCAAAGTACTTTGGCAAAAGACCAATCCATCTGATGAACTGAATCGAATTCAAATGGAAGCTCGGGGTCTTTTACTTAAGTCGAAAAATAGAAATATATTGATCGATACTGGCAATGGCCAAGACTTTGTTACGAAGTATGGCGAAAAACTTGGGCATAAATTCGCTGAAATGTATGGGGTAGATCAGTCAGGCCCCACTTTAGAAAAATCTATTTCGAAGTGCGGTTTAGAAGTCAGTGATATTACCGATGTCATTCTAACACATCTTCATTTCGATCACGCCGGCGGAGCCACCACAGAAAAAAGCGGAAAGCTCATACCTACATTTTCAAATGCGCGCTATCATCTTCAAAGAAAAAACTTAGAAACGGCCTTAAATCCAAATCTGCGAGAAAAAGCTAGTTATTTCCCGGCTAATTTTCAGCCTTTAATTGATTCAAATGTTTTGAATTTAATTGACGGAGATCAAAATAACTTTTTACCTTTTATTTCATTAAAAGTGTCAAATGGGCACACCGCCGGTCACCAGGTTGTTAAAATAGAAGATGAAAAAAACGCATTGTTTTATTGCGGCGATGTCATTCCAACCAGTAGCCATGTTCGATCTGCTTGGGTTATGGGTTATGATTTAAACCCTTTGCAACTTATCGAAGAAAAACAAGCCTTGCTTAAGTCGGGGCTTGATAAGAATACTTACCTCTACTTTGAACATGATCCCTACTGCGATCTTGCCACCTATGAAAAAACAAATAATGATTTTCAAGTGAAAGAGAAATTTATACTTTGAGAGAATTAAGGCGCAAAAAAGTTTTGAATATTTTTGAAGAGTTTTCAGAAATTCGTTTTTCTGCAGCTAGTTTAGCTTTTTCGACTTTGCTATCATTAATTCCTTTCTTAATTATTATATTGGCTGTTCTTCAATCGATAGGCGGCCTAGAAAAATTTTATCCTCAAATCGAATCCGTCATGATCGGTTATTTGAAAGAAGCAACTGGGACAACTGTTAGTCAGTATATCAAAACAGCATTGTCGCAGTTCAATCCGCGTGATCTTGGGGTGACCGGAGGTTTTTTTCTTTTATTGACTTCATTAAGCCTGATTAGAGCGATGGATATCGCATTTCAGCGCATCTGGAAGCTTCGAGTAACCGCACCATTCTACAGCCGCATATGGCTCTATTGGGTTCTATTAATATTAGCTCCGATTACTATGGTCTCATATACAGGACTAAAATCTTTTAACTACTTTGATGCCTTTAGCCAAACTATTGAACAGCAATTCTTGCTGTCTTTAGGAACGGCAGCTTTTATTTTTTTAGTCTACAAAGTCATTCCACAGACACGGGTTAATTTTCGTTGCGCCTTCATTCCTGCAATTCTGGCGGCTTCAGCTTTGGCAGGAATACAAAAATCGTTTTTATGGGTTGCTCTAAAAATATTTAAACAAAATAAAATATACGGTTCTTTAATATCATTTCCTATCTTTCTGATCTGGCTTTTAGTCGTGTGGTATGTAATTTTAAGTGGCGTCGCACTGAGTGCATATATGCAGGGCCGAGCCATCCGAAAAGAACATGAACTCGAAGACTAAAACCAAGGTCTTAATCAGCTCGAAACCAATTTAGATTTTTTCTTAAAATCCCGAAAAAGAACGTTGTTATTCTAGAGAGGGATTTAAGATGAAAGTTGCGCCCAAACCCGCAAATGAAAACGAACGTCTTCAGGCTTTAAAAAGTTATGAAATTTTAGACACTTTACCTGAAAAAGATTTCGATGATCTTACACTGCTTGCATCTCAAATTTGCCAAACGCCGATTGCGTTAATATCTTTAATCGAAGAAGACCGCCAATGGTTTAAATCTAAGGTTGGTCTAAACGCCTCTCAATCGCCACGCAAAGATGCATTCTGCTCTCATGTCATTTTAGAAAATCAAGTATTAGTCATACCTAATTCTCTTGAAGATGACCGCTTCAATGACAATCCTTTTGTAATCAATGATCCGAATATTCGATTTTATGCAGGCGCTCCACTTACGACGGCTGACGGTCACAAAATCGGTTCACTCTGTGTGATTGACAACAAACCTCGCAATATTTCACCAGAACAAATTGCAGCACTCGAGTCATTGGCCCGACAAGTGGTCGGACAGATGGAGCTTCGACGCTCGTTAAAGAAACTAGAGTCCTCTCAAGCAGATCTACAAAAAGCAAAAGATGTCGCCGAAGAGGCCTACCGAGTAAAGAGCGAATTTTTGGCCAACATGAGCCACGAGATTCGCACTCCAATGAATGGTATTATTGGTCTTACTGAACTTTTACAGAATTCTAAACTTGATGCCAATCAAAGCGAAAGACTTCGCATGATTCATTCTTGCGGACAAACTTTACTTGAATTGATCAATGAAATTTTAGATTTTTCTAAGCTCGAGGCCGGAAAAGTTCAAATTGAAAAAAGAGATTTTAATTTTATAGAATTGATAGTTGATACAGTAAAAGTTTGCGAGATCGCAGCGATTAAAAAAAAGATTGCTATTTCATACAACATTGACAAGAGCGTTCCAGAAGCGATTGCCGGTGACAGCACTCGGCTTCGTCAAATTTTAATGAACCTGACAAGCAATGCGATTAAATTTACTTCTGTTGGTGAAGTCAAAGTTCACGTCAAAAGATTGAGCGACCAAAATCAAAAAAATTGCGAAATACAAATTTCTGTTCAAGACACAGGTGTCGGAATTCCGTTCGATTTACAGCACCGGCTTTTTAAATCATTTTCGCAAGTAGACGCATCGACAACCCGACAATTTGGCGGCACTGGACTGGGATTAGCAATTAGCAAGGGGTTATGCGAAAAAATGGATGGCCGTATTTGGTTTGAAACAAAACAAAATATTGGCTCAACCTTTCATTTTACTTTCCGAGCCGAAGTCAGTTCAGTTGAAGTTCCTACAAAAAACACCACTGAAGCCGACGAAACTGTCGTTCCGACTACCTTAAAAATTTTAGTTGCTGAAGATAATAAAATAAATCAAGCCGTCATACAGGGACTGCTGCAACAACTCGGACACGATATCGATATTGCCAATGACGGCGTCGAAGCATTGGAATTATTATCTAAAAAAACATATGACGTTTTGTTTTTAGATTGTCACATGCCTAAAATGGATGGGTTTGAAACCACTCAAAATATTTTAGTTGATATAAAACGTTACGGAAAACCCAAAATTATCGCTTTAACCGCAAGTGTACTCGAAGAAGACAAACAAAGATGCTTTCGATCTGGTATGGATGAATTTTTAAGCAAACCCGTCAGCAGCAACGATCTTAAAAAAGTATTAACACCCCTGCAAAAGAAAAATAATTTAGCAAGACATCAACAAACAAAACCAATACAGACCCCGCCCATCGAAATTTCAAAAACTAAATCAACCGCAGAAATTTCTCGCATCAAATCTGAAATGCCAGAAGTTGACTTCGAAGCTTTCTACAAAGCCTTCGCGAAAATTGAACACATTATGGGAACCGTCATCAAACAGTATTTGCACGACTACCCGGTCATCTTACAACAAATAGATCGATCAATTAAAACGAAAGACTACAAAGATATTCTAGTTTCATCTCATTCTTTAAAAGGCATGCTCGCCGAAATTTATGCTCCTAGTTGCCAAAAACTAGCATATGAACTTGAACAAATGGGAAAGACCGAAAAAATCGAAAACGCACAACAGACGTTTCAAACACTTTCAGAAAAACTCAAAATAGTCGAAGCCAATCTTTTGCAAATCAAGTCGATACCCAAAACGGGGTAGTTTCTTGAATTGTCATTGATTTGGCCCGGCGGCTATCATAACAAAAAGAGCCATTTTTAACTTAGACATACAGTAAACCTTGTTTTCGCTACATTTTTACGCTTTTTTTAGATCTTCAGCCTTTAAAACCCCTTAACTTTTTTCCTGAGCTTTGTTAATTTGATTTCTTGTAATGGTCCCGTAGCTCAGCTGGATAGAGCAATTGCCTTCTAAGCAATAGGTCGAACGTTCGAGTCGTTCCGGGATCACCATTCCGCCCATTGGGCAATTTTCGACCCACTGTTCAGAACGAGTTCCCAGTCCAGCCAATCCAGTTCCACGAGCCTTAAATGAAAGGACTTTGGCAATGCTTTCGGTTTCCATAGAAAGCACTCCCAAAGACTTTTCTTCAGCCAATGAATTGTAATAGTAATAGATATCCATGACCTTCCCCCATGGACTGGAGGAGTTATATCTTCCTGGTTTGATTTAACTGGTTAACATCATTTCACATTCTTTTGCAAACTCATTTGGTGTTTTATAATTTAACGAACTGTGTGGCCGGTTCTG
>JACCDQ010525481.1_pt1 | contig 37474 bp, 31 predicted proteins | sample 7446031 | NCBI WGS metagenome assembly JACCDQ01 (sample SAMN15323442, study PRJNA562643) | freshwater metagenome | isolation source: river surface water | place: USA:Blue River Watershed | collected 2017-08-17 | reverse complement strand
GCAGGACTTGCTCGGCGAGTACAAATTATATCGAATGAATATGGCTATCTACAGAAATACAACAATCGCTGGCAAGTGACCCCAGACGGACTTAGTTTGGTCGCATGGGTCGAAGAAAGCATTCTTAGTCAGAAAAACTTAGTCTTTTCAAAAAAAAGTGTAAGAATTGCAAGTACGACTTGGTTTTCAGAGAATCAAATTATTCCGAACCTAGCCAAACTCAAAAACTTAATCGGAGAATCTTCAAGTTTTTCAATCTCAACACCAAGCCATGGCTTCGAACAGATTCTTACTTCAGGAATTGCAGACTTTGTTATCGTTTGTCATCCTCCTGAAAATCCAGAAATCGAACACAGACAAATCAATCCTGAAAAGTGGATCATTATCGCACCAAGTGGTTGGAAAAAAGATCTAAAAGCGAATGAGCTTGAAAGTCTTCTTTCAAAAAAGCCTTTTATTCGTCATGCCGCTTTAAATGAAGATCTTTTTCTTCCCAAATTTGAAATAAAAGACTCTGGCTATACAATTGATCACCTGATCGGAGTTCGTTCAGCTGTTAGTAGCGGACTTGGCTGGAGTGTCGTACCACTATTAAGTGTAGACCAAGAAATTAGAAATAATCGTATCGTGGAACTAGAATATGACGTTCAGGTGAAAGACAGAAAAGTTTGTGTCTGGTGGCTTAGAAGCAATATTCAATCTAAAAAATTATCAGCAAAGATATGCTCTTGGATCAAAGAAATAACCAATTGATTGCTTTGATCTGATAGATTCACGCTTTTCATACGCAAGAAAATCTAATTCAAGCAAAAAGAAGCTTTATCAAAGCTTCTTTTTTTTCAACACAAAGTTATAGTTTTAATTTTTTTCAATTACTCAAAGTAGATACAGAAAAGCAAAACCTAGAAGCGGCGGAATCATTTGAATCAAAGCTCCCCTTAACAAACGAGGAGCAGTTATCCACAATACCAAGCCAGCCGAAATCATCGATAGGCCACAAAATACAACTAAAGATTGCTGATTTAGAAAAAGGCCGGCCAACATACCGATCGCAAAAAATAAATTATAGAAACCTTGATTTTGAGCCCACAGCTTAGCGCCCTTATGGTCTTGTTCAGACATCTTAAATAATTTGTAGCCGCCAGGCTTTTGAAATAACACTGACTCGATTACAAAAAAAAGTATGTGCAGTAGTCCAGCGATCGTAAAAAATCCAATGCTTATCCATTTCATTTCCATATCAAAACTTTAGCAAAACCTTTACTAGCTACAATAGTTTATTTCACAAACTGAATAAAATTTTGAATCAGCTTTTCAAATCGCAATTTAGTTTTTTCATCTAAGATCTGATCTTCAGAATCAAAAAGCTCGTGGGCTTTTGAAAAACCCATCATATCCGGATACACATGACATCCCAAGGCCTCAAACGGGACTCGTGAATGCCACAGCCCACGCACCCCACCCAAAGCCCCCGGAGAAGCCGCGCACATAAGTACGTGCTTACCTGCGATTGAAACTACTTTTTCACGCGATATCCAATCCAAAGCATTTTTGAGTGCGGCCGCAATCGAGCCATTATATTCAGGAGTCGCAATGATGAGGGCATCAACTTCATGTATTTTAGCACAAAGTTTTTGCACTCCACCAGGAAGACCCTGAGCTGTTTCAATGTCACCATCATAAACCGGAATATCGAGTGCCTTTAGATCTATAAATTCGATTTCGGCTAGCTTGTTTTGTTGAACATAATTCATGACATTGCGGCAAACCTTTTTATTTAAAGAGTCTTTTCGAAGAGAACCTGCAAAAGTAATTATTTTCATTTGAACCATCCCTGATTTAAGCTAAAAGAATCCTTCGACTATGAAGAATAAGTTCCATAAAGTAAATATTGAAATCAGTAACATCTGCAATCTGCAATGCAGCTTCTGCCCCGAGGTTATTCGCTCTAAGAAGATGATGTCTATTGACCTATTTGAAAAAATTATTTTTCAAATTAAAGATATAACTGAACAGGTTTGTTTTCATTTAATGGGTGAACCTTTGGTGCATCCACAGCTACCTCAGCTGATCGAAATTTGTCAAAAACACCAGGTTCCCGTATTTTTTGTGTCTAATGGCGTCTTACTTCGGCCCCAATTGTCTGAACTGCTTCTTCATCCTATTATCAGGCAGGTCAATTTTTCTTTGCATAGTTTTTTTGACAACAACCCAGGTAAAAATCCTGATTCTTATCTAGAAAAAATTTTTGAATTCACAGAAAAAGCATTTGAACAAAGGCCCGATCTTTATGTCAATTACCGCCTTTGGAATTTAAATGATCCTCGTGGTTCATTGACAGACAATACGTCCATGTTAGAAAAAATAAAAATGCGATTTGATTTTCAAACAATTCAAAATTTAGACGTTCGCTTTAGAAAAAGCATCCAAATAAAAAAGCGACTTTATCTTCATTACGACACAGAGTTTGTTTGGCCTAGTCTTGATCAAGAAATTTTAGGCACTGAAGGATTTTGTTACGGTCTTTCATCACATTTCGGAATTCTTGTCGATGGCACCGTTGTACCTTGCTGTTTAGACAAAGAAGGAAACATTCCATTAGGAAATGCCAACACAGAAACGATTATTGATATATTAAACAACCCCCAAACTCAGTCATTACTCAAAGGCTTCAAAAATCGAAAGCTAACCAATCCACTTTGCCAACGATGCAACTACATCGAACGCTTCAGCAAGGCCCACGCAAAATTAGATACTGACAAAAGGTCTAAGAACATCATCACCGAAGATGTATCTAAAAATTAATTGAAGTTTTCAGCACAAAGATCAGCGTTGTCACTCATATAGCGGCGCTGGTCTTTTATACTTTCACTCGGAACAACAAAGTCCGACTTATCACAATTATTATCATTTACGCGCGCCTGAATGGCCGAAGCCTCTTTGGGTGTCACACGCAATTCCCAAATCACTTTAACTTGTAGCCATTGTTTTAGGTACAAGCATGCGTATTCACGATTGCTGGGCATATACTGGCTTGGTGTGCTATCACTTTTCTTTAAATTTTCTCGACCACTAACAGAAATCAAGTGAAAAGCATTCCCCATATAGTTTGCATAAAGACATCTTTTTCTTTGATTCCATTCGAAACCACCGGTCATATACGCATTTTTTAAAGGAACGAAGTGATCAATCTGAATATCTGCAGCGGATGAAAATTGTTTTCCCGAATACGGATCATCCCAATCTCCGGAAGCCACCGTGCATCCGTTAGGTCGGTAAGTCACATTTGACTTTGAATCTCGTACCAAAACTTTTCCGCGCGTATCCATGCAGGTTCCATCTGTACGATCTTTAATCCAAGCTCCAAATTGGGCCTTTCGATTGTACGGTGTACTTGGATACGGAAAATCAGCTTGAATATGACTAAGTACAAGCAAGTTAATATTCTGCAAGCGCGGATCTTCTTTGACTTGGTAGTAGTCAGAATAACGAAAAGAGTCATCGCCTTGAAGATCAGCAGAAATCTGGCGATGTATTTTATAATCGGCAGTCGAAAGGGCTAAGACGTGAATTTGAAAAAAGAAAAGTAATCCAAATAGAAACTTCGTCGATTGCATAATATCCTTCCTTGAATATTTATGACCTTGTTCTTTACTTATTTCACCTTGACCTTCGTCAGATATGCAAGCACTAAATAATTACTTTTATGATAAGAATAACAAAGGACAGATACCGTCCTGTTTTTTGCTCAGATTCATTTTATATTCAGAATCAGAAATTGTTTTCTGAATGGAATCAGTTATTTAATCAACTTAGCTCAACCGAAAAAGCACACGCCTGGGTTATTGCGCTTAGCCTTTTACGCCGCCCGGATGATTGGTTCGGGGGATTACGAAAGCTGCCTTTTGTAAATTTAAAAACAAATTCATTTTCACACTCATTAAAATTAAAAGATCTTCTTACTGAAACTTGCTGTTTGAACATTCCAAACAAGTTTAAAGATTTCGATCTTTTCCAAGTTGCAAACGAAATCAAAATAAAAGCTGTGCCCGATTCTGCTTTGCGATCGCTAGCCCGCTTAGCTAACCAGACATATCCATTGCAAATTATAAACTATGTTCCAACTCCTTCAGAAATTCTAGAAATCCAACTCGATGACAAAAGAATAATCTCGTTCAATGAAGATTACAAAACTTGGCCAAACACCCTTTATCACGGTCGAGATTTTTTAAGCTTTATGATTCATGATCTTATACATGCCGATCACTTCTTTGCGAATTCTGAAAATCGCTCAGGCCAACTTGGCTTTTACCGCTGTGTAAAATTAATTCTTGATCTAGAAAATCTTAAAATACTTTTAAAAAATCCTAATTTTAGCGATGGCTTTGAATATATAATTTCAGATATGAACTCGCACCCAATTCACTTATTTAAGACCTTACATGCCCGAATTGTGCACGTAAGTGAAAACGAAATGAAAGCAAATTCACTCTGGAGCAGCTGGACCTCGGTCTGGGCGCGGGGATGTTTTGAGATAGATTCTGCTCTGCAAAAAATTAACACGCAGCTCTTCTCTGATAAGGACGCTTTAACGATTACTGAGTGGTGTATTGCCTTGGGCCATAACTCAAGGCTAGGCACACCCCCTGAGACCGAGGTATAGTGTATTCACCTACAGGATGTAGGGGGGATTTTATGAATACACAACAAAATGTAAATAACAAACAAATCGAAGCTCAAAATACAAAAAACAATCCAACTTCATTGCCAGATTCAACACCGGTTCTGAGCCGCCGCAAAAAACGACGTATATCTGCTGGTTGGTAGTAGCCCTGGCGGCCTACTTAAAGTTCTCAACTCAGATCGCACCGCTTTCATTAAATAAAAAAAGCTGCCCTTCGAAACGAAGGACAGCCTTTGATTAAAAATCCTAAATTCTCAAATTAGAAAGCAGCTTCTTTTTTCATTAGCTCTTCGATTTTAACACCGACGTGAGATCCCGAGCCGAACACAGTACCCAATTTTCCTTTTGCAAAATGCTCCTGAGCCATCTCATAAGCCTTAGTTGGTAGCGCAACATATTTTACAGCAGGCACAGTTTGCGGAGCCACTTTGATGTAATACTTCACAAAATCAGCCACTTCAGATTTTTTAGCTGAAGATTCGCTAACATATAAAAACAACGGACGTGATAACGGAAAGTATGTGTTGTTTTCAACAGTTTCTTTTGAAGGCAACACAGCCAATTTTGACGGAGCTTTTTCACCACCAACGATCGCCAAAGCTTTCAAAGTTTTTTGATTTTCCATGTAGTATGACATCGGTAGATACCCTAAAGCAGACTTGCTTCCAGCGATACCTTTCACTAAAGTGTTATCGTCTTCAGAAGCCGTGTAATCACCACGCGAAGACTTTGCCTTACCTACGATAGCTTCTGTGAAATAATCAAATGTCCCCGAATCAGACCCTGCGCCAAAAAGCTTGATGTCTTCGTTGGGCCATTTAGGGTTAACTTGATTCCATTTCGTAACTTTACCCTGAGCATCAGGCTCCCACATCTTTTTTAATTCTTCGACCGTGATTTCTTTTACCCAAGTGTTTTTTGGGTTCACGGCAACAACAGTTGCGTCGTAAGCGATCGGCAATTCAAAATATTTAATGCCCGCCTTTTTGCAATCTTCCATTTCAGTTTTGCTAATAGGACGAGAAGCATCTTGAATATCGGTTTCGCCGCGGCAAAACTTTTTAAAACCTCCACCTGTTCCCGATACGCCGACGGTCACATTCACACCTTTTTGTTCTTTTTGAAACTCTTCAGCCACAGCCTCAGTAATTGGATACACCGTGCTTGAACCGTCAATCTTGATCATTTTAGATTGAGCTTGGGCCACAACCGCAGCCATCATTAACATTGAAAATAGAAAATTAGTTTTTTTCATCGTGTCTCCTTTAGACCAAAACATCATGATTCAGATTCCAGTTAAGGTCTTGTTAGGATTTTCTTCAGACGCATTGCCAATAATTTGTATAATTTGGTTAAAATCGAAGCAATTTTAACACCTTACAGAGATTTTTAAACGGCTTTATTGACTTCTGACGGCACTATCACTTAAAACATTGATTCGCGATAATTTTCAGACCGTGGTGGGGTAGCTCAGCTGGTTAGAGCAACGGAATCATAATCCGTAGGTCGGCGGTTCAAGTCCGCCTCTCACTACCATTTTTCAAGAAATCATCAGTTCGCGTAAGGCCGATTAAGCCTCAAAAATACAGTTAGTAAAACCTCTTGTTAAAAACCAGCCGCGGCCAAATCAAAGAATTAAAAAACAAAATCAGGATAATAAGATTGAACTCGAGCCATATATTCTGCTCGTCCTCTTTCAGATCCCGAGTTTACGTTATATCCCATAACTATATATTTTTTAATTTCTTCCTGACTAAGCTTTGAGTTTTTAAGTAAAATCAACGAATTAGTTATATTGGTTGAGTGGTCAGACATTTTTCCGTTCTGATCAAAAGTAAATGGAATACTAAGAGCCCCACCCAAAAGCCTCGTTTTTTGATTGATTTCTAAGTTTAGATTAAATGACAGATTTAATGTCATTTGATAAACGAATGGATCCTTCTGAAGAAGGGCTTCGTTTTCTACAATAGAACTATAAATATCTTCTTTGTGAAGATTTATTTCCCGCATAAGTGATTCCATGTATGCGGCGAACTCTAGGCTATTGTCTCTTAAGAGTCCTTCCGCCACGTATTCAGAGATAAGTTGATTAGATTTTTTCTTTGCCATTTTTCCAGTAAGATCGTGATAATAAAAATGAGCTGCCTCATTATTTAATAGGGCTGAATCAAAAAAAGCTTTTCTTTCCTGAGAAACAAATTGGTCCTTTTCGGTTTCTTTGCGAGACTCGGTCGACACATTTTGCATTGAAATTGAAGTTGGATTCCGAATATCTTTATCATTTTGAATTGCGGAATTGATCTTTTTTTTATTTTTTGAAGTGCTTTCTTGATTCGATAAAATTTCCTGTTGATTAACTTGCTGAAAAGAATGAATGGTGGCGTATACAAATGCAATCGTCATGAATAAGGAAATATACATTGAAATTTTATTTTTTTTCACTGAATGGCCTCTTAGTTATTGAATTGGTTTTGGCTGAATGGGAACTTGGCTCGAAATAGCAATAGGATAAGTTAGCGGACTGACTCCCCCACATTCACTATTTAATTCTGATCCACCGATTCTATTATCTAACATTTTTGCGAATTTAAATTTATAGTTTGTAGTATCAACATCATAGATGCTTCCCCATGGATCAAATACTTTAAGGTAATTTCCTTCACGACCATTGACTGCGAATGTATGTTTACAAGTGCTAATAAGACCCATTGGCATATGTTGAAAAATCATTTCTTCGGGTGTGGGCACAAATGTATTTGGCTGGTTAGTAGCAACTCCACCAAGAACAATTCCTCCAGGACTTCCCGTTCCTGAAAAAAGCATCTTGCCATAATTGTAAGCCTGAAAAGGGTTTTGAATTGGATCAGCATATCCAGCGCCTGGCCCCGTCAATACAACTTTTCCACTGACCAGAACATTTAATTTTAAACTAATCATGGCATTATAAATTTCTTCAACGAAAGTACCAGTGGTTGTTGTTTTTTCTAAATTTTTCATATTCCAGATTACATAATTTGAATCTTTATAATCTAAAAATGTGCTCGTTGGGATTCCAGAGGTTTCAGAAAAATAGTAACCTTTCTCAAGAGCTACTGCTTTACCCACCATCGAAGATGAGGTCGGAGAGCACCAGCCTGGATCAGAGGGTAAATTGGTTTGATCAGCTTTATTGATATATTCAAGTAAACCCAGACTTGCACCAGGATTTCGAAATCCCCAGTTATCATTGGAACTTTGGCTATACAGCGGCATTAAAGGATGAAGGCAACTAATACTGCCAGTCGTATAGCTCGCACATTTCAACAAATTTGGTCTCGGAGCCCATTTTACAATTTCTTCAACATCAGTTGAAGTAGATGGAAGTCCTTTAAGATATAAAAAAGGCTCAGTGCTATTTAAATAAAGCCTTGTGTTTTGAGAATTTAAGTTAACACCCCATTGGGCAGAGTTATTTTGATTCAGAACATTGAAGTTTCCCAATTCATCTAACGTAGCATGGAACATTCCAAGAAACTCAGTTTTATATGAAGAATTAAAACCTCTCCACTTCCAAACTCTTCTAGTATTTGGCGTATTAGACGACCAAACAATATTATTATTAACGTAGTAATTAAGATATCCATTGGGCTGCATAACAAGACTGCCGACAACTTTCATATCTAATGAAGATCCTACGTTGATTCTTTGGGCCGTATTTAAATTAAAATTCTTTAAGCCTTGACCGGTAGTCCAAGCAATTCCCATATCGTCAAGAACTTGAAAAAATGGTGGCTCAGAAGAAAATTGAAGTTTTGGATTGGCAGCCAAAGTTGTTTTTGTATCGAAAAGAATATTACCAGATGAGTCTCTGATTGCCAGATTTCCGTCTGCTTCAAAATCGAAACTGCTAGCTTGCGAATTATAATAAGACCAAATTGTTTTAAAATATCCCAGGCCGCCAGATGTATAATAATAATAATTTAAATCGACTTGCCCATCGCGCATTTGCAAAATCAAATCGGGATTTTTACTTAATCGAATTGATCTTCCATTTTTTAAATGAAGCTCATTGGGGTACACGGTCACAACATTACCAACAACAGTAAAATTTTGAAAAAAGAAAAATGAGATCATCAGAAGTAAGCTGTAAAAAATTAAATTTAAATTCTTTCTTCTTAAAAATCTTGAAGTTGTGGTTTTCATAATCCCCCTAATAAGAATCATATTTTTCGAGAACAACCTTTTATCGGATTTTCGAAGAGAATATTTAGAGAGTTTTTGAAACAACTTAGCTCATCAAAGAATGGTAAAAATTGCAATCTATGTCAAAAACTGAAACTTAATGTAAAAAATTTCAACATGGAGAAGCATGAATCTTATCTGGGTGTTTGACAGACTTGTGGCTCTTAAACAATTGTGTTCAATTAAATGAACAAAAAAATATAAAATTTTAATAGAATAACAACCTTTTTCAATCAGAATTTCATCTTCTGGTTTACAATCCATTAATTATTAGATAATTCTGTCTCACTTGGCCTGTCTAAATAGGTCTTTTTGCGACAGTTTTTATATATTTTTTATTTTTCTTTGGATGTTTCCAAAGAAAGTTTCGCCGGAAATGAGCCTCTGAGCGAAACACTAACCCACAGCAATGTGGGTTTTTTAATTTAATCAGTCGTTGCACTTGAATAATCTTATTTCGCTTTCTGCCGCGAAAATTCTCTATACAAAACCAATATAATGACGGCGAATAAAAAAGAAGATGCACATGAAGAAATACGAATCAAAGAGCCAATTAAATCTAAAATTCCACGGCCACTCAAAATATTAACTTGAGGTAGCGTAAATAAAACTGTCTGAGCCCACCCGATGACGTCAAGAATTCCTTCTCCGAAGAAACCAATGCAGGCGAGCTTAACGAACAGATCGGTCGCCTGAAAGTTTACCGATTCATTTAAAAAAATCATATCTATTAACGAAGCTACTAAAAATAAAACAAACGCCTGATCAAGCCCAGCAAAAAAAGATCTACTTAGACTTAAATAAATATAATAACGATCGCCCGAAGAATCGGAATTCGAAAAAAAATGACCGTTGAGCTGCAACGAAATATTTAATACTGCAGAGACAATGATAAAAAAACCAAGAATCCAGCAAATTTTCTGTAAGATGTTAATAAACCTTAAATCCATGATAAACCCTTCTTTCTGGCGATCGCAACTCAACAGTATACCAAGTAGCTCTCGACCGATAGAATCTATTAAGTTAGTATCAAAAATTTATATTACGAATGGTCGCTTTCTAGACCTTTTTAAATAAGAATCGTTTTTTCTACTGAAACATTTATCGTAGTAAAAAGATATTTGTTCATAGAAATAAAAATGAAAGATACCCGATTCAAAAAAAGGAGTACTGCCATGTCTGAAAACTCAACCAAACCACTTAATTTGCAACAAAAAAAATATATACAAAAACACAAAGAAGACCCAGACTTTACGGGTTACCAAGCAAAGATAAGTGCAATTTTAGGTTCGCCTGTGGAAATTGAATTTGATTGGGAAACAGTAGGAACAGCCCTTGCCACAGATTCATATCAAAACATGTATTTAAACAATGGTAATAACATTAAAGAATGGTTTTTATTAAATTTTGAAAATGGCATGAATGCGTTTTGCACAGATTCTATGTCTAAAGACGCATTTAAAGAGAAAATAAGAAAAGTAAAATTCATTCACCATTCGGAAGCCGCATTAAAAATCGAAAACTCGCAACTTATTTATTGTGCCAACCTCCATGGCGGAGGCTCTCCAGGTAAGGATATGATTGTTGAGTTTCTAAATGAAAACCTCTGAGCAGATGCGGCTCGACGTAGGTCAATTATTCAAGATTGAATATAAAAACATAAATTAAATTTTATTGAAATTTGTAGTCTAGGTCTTGTTCAGTTTTCTCGATATGATCCGAAACTACTAAAGTGGAAGAATTGACCAAAAAAAGTTTATTTAAAAATTCAATAGCGCCAATAATATTTATTGGCGTTTTGTTTGTCTTATACTTATACAAAGATTCCATCTTTAACTTGTTCGAAAATCATAATTTAAAAGCGCTTGCCGAGATCACTCACTTCAAAAATAATGTCAAAAAGAAAGATTCTCGATCAATTGACTTTAGAATCGTAGATAAAAAAGACTTTCTATTTCAAGGTGATTCACTATCGACAGGAAGCGCATCATCCGCCCATATAACTTTTAGCACCGGAAACTCTATAACAGTAGATCAAAATAGTTTAATTTTTTTCGATGAACAATCCGAAATTCCTGAATTTGTAAAAGGAAATATTAAACTAACCATTAACGGTAAAATGAAATTGAAGTTTAACAATGAGGTGATCGAGCTTGACGGTAGAAACACCAAAGCAGCAATTCAAATCTATAAAGATGAAAAAAGAAAAAATCAAAAAATAGTCTTATTAAGCGGCGAAGCGCAAATCAAAACGCCGGCCGCAAATCAATCCATAAACTTATTAAAAAATATTCCTATAGAAGCTAAAAATTTAATTAAAGCCGACGAGATTTTATCCTCAAAAGAAGAAATTTTACCTTACGTAGCAACAGCACTTGTTAGCGTTCGAAACATAAATAAAGTAGAAGCCGACTCGTTAAAATTTTATAAACTATATGACTATTATACAAGACTGTTAAGTTCGAGCACTGAGCTAGGTCTTAATTCAAAATTTGATTTAAACCCATTGTTTCAATTTAGAACCTTTGAACACGCCAATCTTGAAGTAAAGACCGCTAATTTAGATTATTTTTTAAGGATTGATGATGTTCAAAAGGCGCAGGGATACGTAGTCGAAATCTCAAAAGAGAACTCATTCAAGCCAGAAACAACACATCGGTTTTGGGTAGATAAAAGCTATAAAGGTCAGATTTTAGAAAGCGGCCAATATTTTATAAGGTACAGAAAAGTACTCGAAGATCAAATTTTAACTGAATACTCTCCGGTCGAAAGTATTTCATTTCAGAAAAAAGTTGATCCAGTACCCAATCTAAACCTAGTCAAAGAGCCACCAGATTTAGAAATCGAACCCCTACAAGATTTAGAAAATAGTCAGTCGATACCATTGCCTGCATATACTGGTGAAAAAATATTAGAATCTAAACCTGATTTGAAAAAAATTGAAGAACCGACCAATTCTATTAAAGAGAAAGTAAAATCTGTTGCTACTATTTATAAACCTAAAGCTTTTGATTTTTATTTTGATAATCGTTTTAATCAATTCTCAATCACAAGCGAGACAGCCAATAGCCGGGCGCAAATATCTACCCAGCGAGATCTGAATTTGAAATTTTCTTGGTCGCGAGAAAGAAATTTGATTTGGAAGACTTCGATTATTGCTGGAGCCCGAAATTTATATTTTACAAATACAGAAAATAGCTTAACAAATTTAGATCAGCAAAATGTTTGGTCATTAAATTTACAAGGGCAGTTAAATTATAAATTTAACTCTCGATTTTCAGCATATATTTTAGCGGCAGTTTCAGAAGAACCTTTTTTTCAGGGCTTTGGCACACCTAATCTTACTACCAATAAAGTTATTATTCCCTTAGCAGGCGCTGGCGCTCAATACAGTTGGTTTAAGCTTAATCAATTTGATTTTGGTTTTAGTGCTGAAGCGGCTTCTTACCTTGGAGGTCAGAGAAAAAATTTATCGATCAGCCCTGGATTAGGTCTAAAGTCGGCACTAACTATGAAATACAGCCTAGCCGATCGCGAATTTTATGGTGGCCTTGGCTATTTGTATAAAAATCAAAACTCATCAAATACAACACAATCAGAATTTGGACCAATGCTATTTATCAATACCAGTTTTTCAAATTTATTAAAGTAATTATCTAAGTCGACTGATCCCATAGAAATTCGAAATATAAAGCCCCTCAATGCTATATGCGATTCCCTTCGGAAAAAAAGATCTTGCTTCTCCAGCGACCAGTCCTTCTGCATCATCGGGATTCGAACCAAGTATTGTAGTTACCTCTGAAGTTGAAATTTTAAATTTGCGCACGGTTGAGCCATCCGTGAAAAATATTATATCTTCATTGTCGGTGGTTGCTTTATTGTATTCAGCGAATCCCAGTTTCGCAGCAACCCCAATTCCGTCAAGTATTTCTGCAGCCCCACTTCCCGCTACGGTTGTCACTTCAGAGGTGGTTAGTGAAATTTTTCTGATGCGCTGATTATTTGAGTCAAAAGCAAAAAGATTTCCATTGACCAAAACCATTGTACCTATTTTAGAAAACTTAGCCGCCACACCCGTACCATCAACATAACCTAGTGATCCACCATCTCCAGCGATCGTTGAAGATGTTAATGTTCCAAGATCAACCAATCGGACTGTTCTATCACTAGCCACATAAAGATTATTACCGCTAATTATAATTTCATTGACCCTGTTAAATCGAACTGCTGCACCAACCCCATCGATATCTGTACAAGAAGAGCCCACCCCAAGCAAAGTACTCACTTGCCAAGTTGCAGTATTCACAGTTCGAATTGTACACTCATCAGCAACATAAAGAACATCAGGGGAACCCGCTTTAACTGCCAGACCTCTAATTTCTTTAAATCCAGCTGCAGTACCAACTCCATCAACTACAGATGATGTCCCATTTCCAGCAACCGTCGTGACATTTTTAGCCGGATCAATTTTTTCGAGATATAAAGCCATCGAGGCATTACTGGTTCCTCGTCTTGCACCACGGTAGATCGTAGTGCCATCAAGCGACGCGATCGGAGTTCCACGACTTTCTTGCTGTTGATTAATATAACTCAAAATCGTATCAAAGAGACAGCCGCTTGAAAAAAGCAAATAAAAAAGTACAAAAAATTTTTTATTAATGATCGTTTTTAATATTCTCACTGCCCACCGCCGGCGATTGTGGTAACCAAATTCGTAGAAAGATTAGATTTTCGTAAGTCGCTCGATCCAACAGAAACAAAGTAAAGATCGCCTGTATAATAAAATAGTCCCGCTGGCTGACTTAAAGTTGCGGCCGTGCCAATTCCGTCTAAGATCCCTGTAGTGCCATTCCCCACCAAAGTCGTTACGGCCTGAGTCGCTATCGTAACCTTCTTTATTTTATTTGCCTTCGTGCAAGTCACGTAAAGATCAGTGCCATCAGTTTCAATCCCACCCATAGTCGAAAAACTTGCGCCAGCACCGATACCATCCAAATCTGTCGTCCCACTGCCTCCAGCAACCAATGAGACGGTCTCAGGAGAAACTGACAAGTCCATTTTCACAACCGCATAGATGCTTGCATCATTTTCTGCATAATAAAGGGCATTGTTTAGGTAAACCAAATCAATCACAAACGAAGTCGAACCTTGAAGCCAGGTCGTAGCGTAAGGTGATGTTAAAGAGACCTTCGATATTGCTCCAGAGTCATCTCCAACAAAAAGAAAATTTCCATCTGAGGCCACAGAGTTAACTATGCCAAATCCAGCAAAAGCTCCGACTGGATCCTCGCTAGGTAAGCAATTATTGACTCCGTGCCCGGCCATACTTGTGACTATATTGGTTAAAGTATCCAATTTTCGAATCGAACAATTTCCACTGTCTGCAATATAAATATCAGAACCAACTCGAACCATCCCCATCGGATATTTAAATCGAGCTGCATTTCCAACCCCATCCGTAAGACCCGATTTATAAACTTCACCCGCAACGTCTTCTACCTGCTTAGTTGTAAGATTCATTCTTCGAATGATGTGATTGCCTGTATCCGAAACATAAACATATCCGTTGTATATAATTGGCTTCGTTGGTCGAAAAAATTTTGCTCCAGTTCCGATCGAATTTTTATGGCCCATTCGAGCTTTAGAGCCAGAATAGAATTCTAAAAATTGAAATGAATCAGATTTATAAGAATATGAATTCATCAAGGTCACTACTTTTCCATCTGAATTATTCACTGTGACATTCACCACGCCCGAGCTTATTCGGCGTGGAGTTTTACATGTAATCGAACTCGTGCTTGCTATATTGACTGAAGTGCAGTGCGATCCGCCTATCAAAACATTTGAGCCCGGCTTAAAACCAACTCCCGTTAATGTAATCGTCTGACCGCCAGCAAAGAAACCATGAGACGGCGATACCGATGATAGAGCTAAGCTTCCATATGAGGTTATACTTATTTCATTTTGAGAGGTTTGCGCTCCAGCCACATTTGAAGCTGTCACTTTAAAAAAATAAGTCACACCGTCTTCCAAACCCTTAACAATCGAAGAAGACTGCTCACCATCAACACTAATAGTGTTCGTGTAGACACCACTGCTAGTTCCGTAACTTATCTTGTAACTGACTGCACCTTTTGCCTTCTGCCAAACTATTTCAGCCTGCAACGGAGCAACCGGGTTAGCAGCAACGACTGAAAACGTTTGTGGCATTTCTGTTTCAATAGTCGATTGACGTGTGCACGCAGAAAGAATCAGAAAACCTAAAATTAGAGTATATACAACCCGATTCATGTTTAGTGTATCGGAAACACATCCGGGAACCTTGACTAAGGACTATCTCATTTTGAGAATTATAAACAGAATAAATATCAAACTTTGAGATTCTAAAAAAATAATTGAAAACAATCAAGAAATCTCATTATTTGATTGGGAAACGCCATTTATCTCAGCTTCGAACAAATAATTGACCATCAAATCCATCCGTTTAGCTTTTTGCTGAATCGAAGAAATTATTTATCGGTCTTATTTATTTTAGATTCGCTTTTCTTCTTTAAGACGCTGATGCATCGCCATGACTTTTTCTTGATTCTGCAATGACAAAACAATCATGAATTCTTGAATTTTTTTAATAGAATCTTGATATTTCAAACAAAGCTCTTCTCGTGCCCAAATAATTTCTTCGCTAGAAAGGGAATTTTTTTTTAGAAAATTTTCTTGGGCAGTGCTGTATATCAGAGTTTCGTCGATGACATTTTTTCCAGCCAACCCAATTTCTGAATAAGAATTAAATAATAACGCTGTCGCCTTTTCTATTTCAGACAAAGGCTGCGAATCTACTTTAGCGGGGTTCAGTCTTTCAAGCCACCTTTGAATTCTGGGATTTACCACGATGTAAACACCTGCGATCACAAGTGGGACAAAAACATTTAAGAATCCAAGGTTTAAGCCTCGAACGAAATCAGCCCTAGCCGATAAAGTCTCATTGACTCCGGTAAGCGCTATAAGAATTTCCCAATTTATAAATAAAAACAAAAACACGAAGATCAATATAAATTGATGCTCGAAATTCTTTTTATGGTTCTTTTTTTCAAGGTTCGGTCTTAAGATCTTCATTCTTTGAACTCGTATACTCTACTTAGATGACAATTCAACTCTAGAATCAAAAATCAAATCGACTTTATAAGAATTACCTCGGTAAATTCAATGAAAAAGGCCCGAACGTTTTATCAGGCCTTTTAATCAAAATTGTTGTTCAAATTGAAAAATCAGTCGAATTATTATTTTTGAGTTAATGCAGGAATAGAACAGATAACCGCTACTAAAGTGCTTTTAATTTTTTTTCCATCGAGCTGGTCTTTGCTTGTCGTAATGAAACCATAGGCTTGATCTGATGAAAGTGCTATTGACCCTTTTAGCATTTGATCCGCGACGCTACCCTCTTTTGTATTTGTTACCGCCACTTCAACACCAACCAAGATGACGTTATCAAGTTTTCGCACGCCCGAGGCTAAAGCTTGATAAACCACATCATCTTTTTTAAATGACGCTAAATGGGCCCCGGAAATTGGAATCATTCCATCTATATCGGCCTTAACCATCTTTACATCTTCGGCCTGAGACATTGATTCACTCCGATAACGAAGAGAACATTCCACATTTTTTACGTCAAATTCGGCCTTTTCATTTAATGCCTTATCCGCTGCTTGAGTAGACAGGGCACCAAAAGCTAAAAGAAAAAAAGCAATTACTTTCATTTTTTTCATATCAATCTCCAGTTTAAAATTGAGTTCTAAATGATTCTAAAAGCAAAACTGAATCCTCGCTCTAAAGCATTTAACTTTGAAATCAAGCTCTAGGGTGTGTCTACAAGTTAAACGAACTTCCGATTTACAGTCTCTACTTTCAAAAATTGATACACGCAAATATATGAAATTACTGCCTAATTTTGATATTGCAAAACATCCTGAGTTCCAAAAGACACACCTATTTCAGAATGAATTTTGATTTTTTTTTGGATAATTTTCTCATTCTAGATTTCGTCTTTATTATCAAAGAGTTTGGGCCTAATATCCGGCGCTCTCAACAAAAGGATTTTTAAATGCGATTTACCTTAAGCCATTCAATTAGATCTACATTCATCATTCTATTTTTATTTGGGGCCAAGTCTTTTTCGCAAGATGATTTTTCAATTGAACAGTACAGCCAGTCTATTATCAAAAACGGAGTCTCTTGGAAAACAGGATCGTACACCTACTACCCAAGTTTTTACACGGGCTTCGCTCCGCGCATAGAAAATCCAAATCGAATTCATTTTCAATTAAGCCGAGGAAACCAGATTCGCTTAACTGCACCCCTAGATGAATATTCAATACTGACTTATTTCTACGGATTGCAAAAACGCGAAACGCTATTCAATCAAATGGTTAAAACCGGCTTGATCCGAATTGAACAACAAAATCAATTAGCCCTTTTCCAATCTATTTTAAAATCGCAGCGCTATCAAATCAATGCCACTATTGAAAACCTCTCGCAAAATTTAATTTCTAATGAGCAGCTTTATGATCTTAGCCTGAAGGCTATGAAAGAGCTGAATCCAGGTCGTTTATTTCACATTCGTATCGATATGTCTGCCGCCATTGAACGCTGGAAAAACACAGCAATAGCCTTCACCCAATCGGCTGCTGGTAAAAACTTAGACGAGTATATTTCGAAAAATCCGCAAAAATCGTTAACGCTTATAAACGATCTTCTTTGGGGGCGCGTCGATGCTACTTTGATTACCCCCCTACTAAAAGCCCAACTCATCAAAACTCTCCAAACGCAAAGCGATTTTCAAAATCAGGCCCTTGAACTTTTCAAATTGGCTACTGAAGGACGCTATGAATTTAAAACATTAAGAAACGGAACATTTCAACCCAGTCTTTATAAAGATATCCAAGGCAAATGGCTTCTTGAATACCCTGAATTCACAGCAATATACCCAAATGGCTCTGTTAAAGACTATGATAACGATCGGGATGGAAATCGCATTCCAAAAATTCGAGAAATAGGGGTCATGAATTTCATTTCAAGACCAGCCCACGATGTCGATCACATTCGAAGTGAATCTTATTATGGCTATATTCCAAAGATGGATTACACAACAACTGGAAACGGAATTCATAATCCGGCGGTACGAACTTCACTAAAGAACTCAATCTACAAATCTCTTTATCAAGAATTAAATATTCCTGCAAAAGATAATACTTTATGGATAGTTGCTCGTGGTGGAGTGTCTCATGGCTGCACGCGTATGGCAGCTGGCCACGTTTTAGAAGTTCGTGACATTTTTCCTTCCAATCCAAAACGAATGGAACAAGTCAAATACTTTGGAAACAATTCTGAAGACTACGATCTGTTCGATATTGAAGGCACAGGGCAAATTCAAGTGATGGGAGTTCAATACTTTTTAGCCTATGACATCGCTGCCGATTCAGGAGAAGGATATCGTGAAGGAGCTGGTTTAATTCCGGCCTCTTTGAATCGAGATTCTTTTTATCAACAGCTTTACGGAGAAAAACAATTTCGCAAAGAAAATGAAAATTATGTCTTCCTCAATCCTTATATTTCACAATTTATGACAGAAAAAGTAGGGTCTCGTGGAAAGGCCTACAGCCTTCAAATTAAAGGCGATTTTACATTGTACGAACAAAACTACGAACAAGACAAATTGCAGTTCTTTTCGATGTCAACAAGCCAAATGTCTTCACTTGATGAAGGAAGCGATCACAAAAGTTTAGGAAAACAACTTGTACGAATTTTCGGCCGCACAAGCGGGTGCGGCCCTTTTAAAAAAGAATTTCAATTGTGCAACGAAGATCAGTTCGATCAAGAAGTAAGTAAACTCATTCCACAAATATCAAAAGTTAAATAAAGGGCGCCTAAATGAAAGTTTTATTTTTTTCGCTATTCTTGACAGCTTTTATTCCGTCATCTTCTTTTGCCGAATCAAACTTAGAAAGAGATAACTCAATAAAATCATTGTTTGCTGAAATTAAAAAAATGCCTAAAGGCGCTTTAGATCTTAATGTTTATCAGACCTCTACTGGCCGAGTCGTTGTCATGCAGAACGGGTCAATCGTCAAGCCCCCACAAGATACTTTATTGACCGTAGCTTTCCGAAATCAAAAAGCACAAAATTTAGCAAACATTGATTTTTTCGTTGGTAACCGCTACGGATCAAACTACTGGGAGCTTAACAATCGCTTCAATGCCACACCTGAAGAGCAGGCTAATCAGGCCTTCAATTTTAATCATGCGAATTTAATCAACCACAGCGAAGGTTTATCTTTCGCGTTAAATATGGCTAAGCACCAATTGCTTGAACTATTTTACATACAAAAAAGTCCCACTTCAAATTTAACAAAAAGCTACAATCAACGTGGAGTCGCCGACGACACTCATGAGCTTAAATATTATCGTTTATTTTCCGATTATATTGCTCGACATATTCAGTATGACAATGAATATATGCTATTGGTTGATTTTCAAAAAAAATCAAACTTACTACCCGGTAAAAAATCTGTTTCACTTAGTGAAATACGAGTCATGGTTGCAGAATTGTCTACGAAGTTAGACACTTATCTTCCAACAAATCAGGCAGCCGAATTTAGAGCTTTACGAAATAGCATTCACAACGGAATGAACAAAACTGTTCTTGGAAAATTAGCTCAATTTCAAATTACAAATGCTGGCCTAATACTTCCAGAAGACAACTTAACATATGAAAACTTAGAAAATTTAATTACAGCCTACTACGCGATTGATAAAGAAACTATTTCGATCTTGGGTTCAAAAGTGAAATCAGAGTTGCCTGAGCTTACGTCTGTTTTAAATCAACTTAAGCAATCTGGAAATTCATTGTCAGCGCTATTGACGCTTTCAAAATTGGCCGTAACTGCGAAAGAGAAATTTTATGTTACGCGAAACATAGATCTTATTCATTTGATTATTCGTATCCAAGATTTTGTTGATGCTGAACAGGGTAACAAAAATTTCTCAGAGGTCTCTGAACTATTAAACAAATCAGAAATCTTAGCCAATATTAGTCTGGCGACGGGCTACATGACCCGGGCCCGATATGATGAAGTGATTTTACTTCTTAAAACTAATCCACCACTTGCGATTAAGACTTTACGCAACGCTTTGTCAGAGGGTGTTTTGGCCTACGAAAATGCTTATCAACCGGCTTTAACTGATTGGAAACTTGTATCTACTTCTATCGCTTCTTACGTTGACGAAAGTATTCGCTCTTCAAGCCTGATCGCACTGGATGCGACTTTAACTCAACTTAAAAAATTCTATCCTACTTCAGATACCGCGAATTCAAATGAATTTTCAATCGAAAACACGGGTGTTGGTTATGGCTACCTTAAGTTCATTCCCCGAGCCGAAACAGACCAACTGGTCACGACGTTAACTTATCAAATGATTCCAATTTTCGAGTCATTACCTTTAGATTTAGGTGTCGTAGCAGGAGTTATTACTGAAGAACCTCAAACTCCATTGTCGCACGTTAATATCAAAAGTAAAAACCGTGGAACACCAAATGTGTTCATCAAAAATGCTTCTCAGGATGTTCGCATTAAGGATTTACTATCAAGAGGCGCCTTAGTTCGATTTGAGTTAAAAAATGAAGTCATGAATCTACGAGAAGCATCTTTATCTGAAGCCCAGGCCTATTGGAATGCTCAGAGAAATCAGAAACCAGCCATTCAACTGCGCGCCGATCTCAATGAAAAAAGAATTCGAACATCTGATCAAATTGGTTTTAACGATGTTATTAGCGTAGGTGCAAAAGCGGCCAACTATTGTGAAGCCACTCATTTCTTACCTGAGGCCTTTCGATCTGGGTTTGCAGTTCCGTTCTATTATTACCGCGAATTTATAAGTAATAATCAGTTTGATGCACAGCAAACTTTGCAACAATACATGACATCTTTACTTGAAAATCCTCGTATCAAGACTGATCGTCAATTTTTGGTCGACTCACTAGCCGCCTTACAGAACCGCATGCAAGCTGAAGACATGGTTGTGAATCCGGAACTGGTCGCACAGATCAAAGCCCTATCAGAAAAAATGTATCCGAACCAACGTATGCGCTTAAGAAGTTCTACCAATTCAGAAGACATGCCTCAATTCACAGGAGCCGGACTTTATGACTCGGAAGCCTACGATCCTATGAAGCCCAAAAAAACAATACAAAAGGCTTTGAAACTTGTTTGGTCATCTGTTTGGAATCTTCGCGCTTTTGACGAAAGAGAACTTTTTAAGATCAATCACCTTGATGTCTCGATGGCCGTACTTGTAAGCCCCGCCTATCCAGATGAAGTGGCTAATGGAGTCGGGGTTAGTAAAAATATTATTGATCCTAAACTAGGCCCTGGAGTGTATTTGAATATACAAAAAGGTTCAGAAGCGGTTACAAATCCGAATCCAGACATTACACCAGACCAAATATTGGTTTTACTTAAAAAAAATTCCGCAAAAAAAACAAAATACACACTGAAATATCTTAAATACTCAAGCTTAACTAATAATGAACCCGTTCTTCCGTATGAAGAAGTCGAAAAGATAGTAGATTATCTATTAGAGCTGCAAAAACATTTTGAGAAACTTTATCATCCTAATAATGATAACCCACAGTTCGCGTTGGATGTTGAATTTAAAGTTGACACCCAAGAAGGTTCTCGAAAAGTTCACTACAAACAAGCTCGCCCTTTCGTCGGTAATTAGCAAAACGACTGCAACAGTACTGAGTAAGCTAAGAAGTATTTTGTCTATACTTCTCATGACACCTCAGCTCTTGTTTTAAAGACCGAAAGAATAGCTTTCGGTCTTTAAATATCATGTCCTAAATAATTTTCTTACTTCTGCTTCGGAACTTTGGATTCATCCACAGTCACTTCAATTTCAACGCGTCGGTTTTGTTTGCGACCAGCTTCAGTTTTATTGTCTCCGATTGGCGCAGCGGGACCTTCACCGATTGTAGAAATAGTATCTTTTGGCATTCCAGAGGAAACTAACGCCATCTTAACGGCATCTGCACGTTTTTGAGATAAGCTCGTATTGACTGCTGCTGAACCAGTAGAGTCCGTATATCCTTTAATCGTCAAAACATTTTCAGGATATTTTTTCATAATTTCTGCCATTTGTTTTAAATTGGCGTGAGCTTGTGATTTCAAATCTGATTTTCCACTATCAAACAAAATATCAGACTTCAACTTAGTAACTAACCCTTGCTCGGTTCTCTTTGTTTCGGCAATTTTTTCTAGTTCTTTAGCTTGCTTGTCCATACGATTACCTACGTATCCTCCAATTGCTCCACCTAACAGCGCTCCAGCTAAAGCCCCTTTTTCACGATTTCCACTTTGATGACCTATAATAGCTCCGGCGACAGCTCCGGCCGCGACTCCAATTCCGGTGCCTTTCATCGTATTCTTTTGGTCAGATGCACAACCCGAAAAAGCTATCCCACTAACAATTGCTAGAACCAATGTTGATGTCCACACAGCTTTTTGATTCATTTTCATATTTAGCTCCTTTGAAAAGCGATTTAATTATCTTCAGATCTCACTCTATCATTAATCATTAAAAAAATAAGGCGCAGAGCAGTCAAATAGACACTCAAAACTAAACTTCACTTCTTTTTTAAACCAACAGGCCGGTCTAGAGCAGATTCGATCTGTACAAAATGCGCCCTCTTTTAATGTGTCTAAGCGGCATTGCATAGTCGGATATTTGGTCGTTAAAGTTTCATGCGCAATCTCGATGGCCATATCTTGTAAAGAGGGACTATGGCTATTACTTTCATATATTTGGCTCAAGACCTGAGCCCAACTTTCAACTGCCCCCAAAATCCACTGGCACTTACGCACGTCTTTGACAGTATTGCAAAAAACTTCTGTCACCTCTTGATTGTGATAAGTTAAAAAAGATGGATTTGACACAATAAATTGATCATAAACTTTAGGTAAACACTCTTTCGATGCGAACCAATCCGATTGTCCCTCGGAAGAGGACCAATCTTCTTTTCCAAGAAAAAATATTTGCTTCGGTGAACCGCCTAAAAAATGACCGAGTTCATGACACAAAGTTGTCGCCAAAACTTCAAAATTTGACTTTGGAATTCGAATTTGTCCACCATATAACAAAATACTAAACTCATTGAGATCTTGACTAAAACTCGACCCGGCACCGACATAATTTTGATTCCAATCAAAATTCCATATCAACTTGGCAGCACCCCGCGCTTGTAAAGCGGGGTAGAAAATGCTTTGAAGTGTTCCTAACAACTGAGCCGTGTAAATCAATCTCTGTGTGCTATCAGAAGTAATCGGATATTGATAAAGTTTTTGCTCTTCGGCGGCAAAAAGCGTCCCCGAAATCAAGATTACAAACATTTTTGAAAGGATTAAGCGCAACTTTCGATTCATAAAGCAACCTATTGCAAGCTTTATGCTTCCCGCTACTTCAAATTGTCTCGATATGAGCCAATAGATTAAAAAGAACAGACATCGTTTTTGCATCGAAAGATCCCGATAAAGAAATAGGATTTTTATGATTTCAAGCCTTGATTTGCTAAGATCGAAATTTCTGAAAAAAACCTTGCAGATCACTCTGCTTGATCGCCTATTTCACTCAAGATCAACTAGAATATCGTTTTTAGGTTTTACAGCGCTTCTTTTCTATTTTTTCGCTAGTTCTTATTTTCCACTTTTGATTCTTGTTATTGGACCGATTATTTGGGGCATACCACATTTAATTTCGAGTTTACGATACAACACACTGCTCGGAACGAAAATCCAAAGTGGAAAACAAATTTTCTACTTACAGGGTTTGCTGTGGCTATTCGTTTTTCTATATCGAATTGCGGTAGATATTTTTCAAATTGAATTGTTGTTTTACGACCAAACTTTTTTAATCGAAAGCACAGCTTTGATTATTTCATTTCTAGCACAACTTTTGTACCTAAAAAGATTGAACTTGAGATCAATTTTATACTTTCTGACCTTTTCGCTTCTCATCGTAATAACTCATGAATATCCTATCGAAGTCGCTCTTGTTTTACTGATAGGTCACAATTATCTACCCTTAATCGCTTGGTTTCAAGCTTGTCAGAATAAAGCAGACACCGATACCTTTTTTAAATTTACTCTTTTCTACTTACTTTTATCAGCATTTATTTTATTGGGATTTCAAGAAAACATATATAATTTTCTAGGTTCAACCCTGTCTCCTCAAAAAGAAATTCCATTTTTTAATTGGAATTTCATGAATATCGTAGAGCCTTTTGGTGCAACACCTGAACAAGCTTCGTTTTGGTTTCGAATCGTCGTACTTTATTCTTTCTCACAATCAATACACTATTTTCTTTGGCTAAAGGCTATCCCAGAAAACTATCAACTGCAGCAGTTTCCTCCAAGCTTTCGCTGGACTTTTCAGAAGCTACAAACCGACTTCGGAGGAACATCGCTTGTGATTCTTCTATTGATTCTTGTAGCGGGTCTTGGATACTGGGCATTTTTTGAATATCATTCTGCTAGAACGATCTATTTTGCAATTGCTTCTTACCATGGATTTATGGAGCTTTCTTGCCTCCCATTTTTGAAATCGAATAGGAGGACATTATGAATATTATGGTTGAATGCCTAACTCCGGCAAACTTGATTATAAATGCATTCAATAGCAACCCAAATTGTTTAGAGATTTATCAATCTGCCATCACAAGTGATGCCGGGGGATTTTCAGAATATCTTTCTGTGTTCTTTTTTACCTGCTTGCTTGAATTCCCAGTTTACTTTGTATTTTTAATTCGCGAGTCGAAGATCATTAGACTGGTCCTTATCACGTTTTTGCTTAATATAGCCACCCATCCTCTAATTTACTTAGGAATGCCCCTCATATTCTCTAAGTGGAATATAACTTATCTTCAGTATCTTATTATTGCAGAAGTATTTGCTCCAGTGGTCGAAGCCATTCTATTAAGAAAGATCTTTCACACAAGCTGGCGAACAGCAATCTATTCTGCAGCTTTTGCAAATCTATTTTCTTGGACAATTGGAGTTTATTGGCAGTCTTGAAATTCTGTTTGGAAATGTTTTATCCAACGTTGAAATAGTTCTTCAAGAGTTAAATTAACATCGTAATTTTGCAGTCGATCCAAATCGGCATTTCGAACTCCGCATGAATGGATACTTTGAAACAAACTCAAATCATTGCGAACATTCAAACTTAAACCATGCAACGAAATTCCATTTTTCACTTGTATTCCACAAAAAGCAATTTTTCCAGAAGCGGTATAAAGTCCAATTGCCTGACCATCAACAAAAGATTCGACACCCAGTTCTGCTAAAAGTTTTTGAGTCGTTCGCAATAGTTTACAAACATAAGACTTCACACCCCAACCCCGTTCTCGCAAGTCTAAGATGGGGTAAATGACTAATTGCCCTTCAGAATGAATAGTCATCAACCCACCTCGAGAGCTTTTGACCTTTGGGATATCAATGGCCATTAAATCAGAATCAACTTCTAAACGATGGCCAAGCGTCAAAACCGCCGGATGCTCGAGTCCAACAATAGCAGGCAGACCCTTGTTTTTAACGATATTAAATAGGTCATCTTGTAGTAAGACCGCCTTCGAATAATCGACTAAACCAAGATAAGAAGCTTCAAAACTATTCATAAATTTCGATTCGGTCATTTTCTTTAAAGCCAGCGCCCGAATGAATTACACCAACTGCGCCATCTTGTCCAAAGTAACCGACAACTTCTAGTGTTCCTTTTACTTTTCCATTCACTTTACCAACGTGATACCCAATTTCAGGATCGTAGACTTCCGTACCGTCTTCAACGACCTTCAAAATATCTCCGATTTGAAGTCCGGTTACCTGTCCAACGTTCAAATAAATTTTATCTCCTTGCAGGGCTGCGATTCGCCCCTCCCACGAAACCTGACTTAAAGAATCGACAAGCTTATTTGTAAAATCAAGAAAAGCATCCTTCAATAGTAATTCAACTAACTGAGGATTTTTTTTAAAAAAAGCTTCCGAAGAAATATTTTGCGGAAGTTTTGTATTTTCTTCTTCAAGTGTTACGGTTTTCACCGTATTAAAAAGCTCTTGCCCTGATTTAATATTAACCAACCGAGCCTTAACAACAACTTCAAAAACTGCTCTCTTGATATCAGCCGTTTCTGCTGGTTGATTTTTAAATCGAACGTCTATTACTTTAGCTTCAAGTAACGAACTAATACCTAAATTTTGAACCGCTTTTGCGACTCCCGCTAAGTCGTATTCTCCATTTTTTAAAAATGGAGCTAAATCTATTTTTAGCTCACTCGAGTCAAGAGCGACCATTTCTTGAGTCTTATTTAATTCATTCAAGAACTCCATACGAGCATTATTCAAAATTTCAGCAGGACGATTAGAGTCCCTATCTAAAAAAGGTAGAACTACAATACGTTTGCGAGGCGATTTATCGTTGCTCGCCTTTCTTAAATCTAAATCTTTAATAACTCGCTTAAGAGTTGACGGTTTCTCGATAACTGGGATGACTTCTTCTTGCGCCGGGGCTTGCCCCGTAATCACCCCTTCTTCCAGAGTTGAATCTGGTTGAGATCGATTCGTAACACAAGAGCTCAGAGAGAAAATTACCGCAAATAAAATAATTTTTTTCATTCTCATATATTATCCTAGTTCTGCACTTCGATAAAGTCGGTACGGCCAAATAGCTGGTGAATTCCTTCAAAAAAATCATCTGAAATCTGCACCTGCTTTGGTATTTGTGGCAAAATCTCAATTTCTTTACCTTCAACACTCATAACTAGACGAACGTTGGTGTCGCCCTTGTATTGCCCCAACAAGTCATCAAGCTTTTCAAAATCTTCAATATCAAGCTTATCAAGACGCATCGAAATCTTTTTTGTTTTTCGAAGAACGTCATCAAATAAAGCAAAGCTATCAACGATAATCTTCGCGTGACCTTCTGAGACTTCAAGACCACCACCAACCAATAAAGGTTTCTCTTCTTTAAGTAGATGCGCATACTTCGCAAAAGTGTCCGGAAAAATAACAAGCTCAGCCGAACCTGTTAGATCTTCAATCTTTCCGAAGGCCATACGTGTCCCTTTTTTGGTAATCAATTCTTTGTACTCAGAAATCAATCCGGCAACAATTACACGCAATTTGTTTTTAGGTTCGCCCCATTTTGGTTTTTCACCTGATTTAACGGCCGCTGCTCCAAGCGGATGCTTTTCAAAGTAGTCCGGAAGATCGACAACCGACGAAGAAGCCCAAACCTTCGAGAAATTTTCAAATCCTCTGAGGGGATGATCACTTAAATAAAACCCAATCGCTTCTTTTTCAAAGGTTAAAGACTGCATACGCGTCCAGACTTTAGCTTCTGGCAGTGTCACTGCCGTTTCTTCTTTCGAACTCAGTTCAAACAAAGAAACCTGACCAACTTGACGATCTTTCTGAACTTCGACAGCACGATCTAAAAACTGATGATAGCCCGTAAAAATCTGGGCTCGGTGATAATCAAAATTGTCAAAAGCACCAGCCTTTGTCAAATTTTCGATGACCTTTTTATTTACGCGACGAAGATCAACTGAATTAAAGAACTCCTCGATACTAGCAAATTTTTGATTCGGCATTTTTTCGCGGGCTTCAAGAATTGCTTCAACGGCCGATTGCCCGACACCTTTAATTCCACCCAAGCCAAAATAAATTTCATCGCCTTTAACCGTAAATAGGTAGTCCGAAAAGTTAATGTGCGGAGGCTTAACAACCAGACCACGCTTCTGGGCATCTTTAACATACTTAACAACTTTGTCAGTATCGCCAACCTCGGTTGATAACAAAGCAGCAAAGAATTCAGCCGGGTAATAATGCTTAACCCAAGCTGTCTGCGCCGTAATAACAGAATAAGCGGCCGCGTGCGATTTATTAAAACCGTAATCGGCAAATTTGTACATAAGCTCGAAAAGTTCTTCAGATTTCTTTTTATCATGGCCCCGCTCGCTAGCCCCTTTTAGGAAACGCTCGCGATGCTGATCCATTTCTGCTTTAATCTTTTTACCCATCGCCCGACGAAGCATATCTGCTTCACCCAATGAGTAGCCGGCTATAATAGCGGCGATACCCATAACTTGCTCTTGGTAAACCATGATTCCGTAGGTGTCTTCTAAAACTTTTTTCGTATCCGGAAGTAAATATTCAACCGGGCTTTCTCCGTGTTTACGTTTAGTAAAGTCTGGGATATTTGCCATCGGACCCGGACGATACAAAGACGTAATCGCAGTGATGTCACCGAAGTTTGAAGGCTTGATTTTACGAGTCGCATCCGAAATACCTTCACCCTCGAACTGGAATACGCCGGCCGTGTCTCCGCGCGATAGTAATTCGTATACTTTCGAATCGTGAATATTAATATCTTTTTCGCGCAAATGAATGCCGCGATTTTTTTCGACCAACTTCAAAGCTTGATTAATGTGAGTCAAAGTCTTTAAACCCAAAAAGTCGAACTTGATCAATCCGATCTTCTCGGCATGCTTCATATCGTACTGAACGACGTTTTCGTCATCAGCACCCCGATACATCGGCGCATGCGAAGTCAAACTTCCATCCGCAATAATAACACCTGCCGCATGAATACCAGCATGACGAACCATACCCTCTACTTTTAAAGCGAGATCCATCAACGTGCCGACGGTGGGATTTGTTTCCATCATCTCGCGAATACGAGGTTCCATTTCTAGCGATTCAGTTAAGGTCACTCCTAATTTATCAGGAATCAGTTTCGAAACGGCATCGACTTCGGCAAATGACATTCCGAGCACTCGGCCAACGTCTTTGATCGCGGCACGCGATTGTAATTTTCCGTAAGTGATAATTTGTGAAACAGATTCAGCTCCGTATTTTTCAGTTACGTATTGAATCACTTCCTGACGTCGGTCTTGACAGAAATCGATATCGAAGTCCGGCATCGAAATACGCTCGGGATTTAAGAAACGCTCGAAAAGTAAAAAGTAAGGAATCGGATCTAAATCGGTAATTAATAAACTGTAGGCAACCAACGAGCCTGCACCCGATCCACGCCCAGGGCCCACTGGAATATCGTTATTCTTCGCCCAATTGATGAAATCTTGAACGATCAAGAAGTAGCCGTTAAAGCCCATTCTGTCGATAATTTTTAATTCGTACGCTAGACGATCTTGATATTCTTTTTTTCTTTCTTCAGAAAATGTCTCACCTTTGGCGATAGCATCAACGATTCGATTCTGCAAACCGGTCTCAGCGCGAAATTGAATTTCTTGAGCGACAGTGCGACCTTCCGTAGTCGGAAAGCTTGGAAGATGGTAAATGGCTTTTCCGTTAGCGTCTTTTAATTTGAATTTCACATCGCAACGACTAGCAATTTCAACTGTGTTTGAAATTGCTTCAGGAATATCTCTGAATAAAGCTTCCATTTTACTTTGTGATTTAAAATAAAACTCAGAACTTCCCAATTGAAATCTTGAATCATCAGCTAAGGTCTTATTCGAACCTATGCAGATTAGAACTTCTTGCGCGATCTGATCATCTGGAGTCATGTAATGCACGTCGTTCGTGGCCACAACAGGAACACCAACAATTTTAGAAGCTTCCATAATGAAGCTGTTTATTTGGATCCACTCGGGACGAGTGCGACACATTTCTAAATAAAGACGATCGTTGAAAATTTCTTTCAGCTCTCGAATTTTTTTAAGCGCGGCCTCGGGGCCTTCTTTCAAATAAGCATCGGCCACTTCACCGCGAAGACCACCCGTTAAACAAATCAAATCTGAATTGTATTTGTTTAACACTTCCATATCGATACGAGGTTTCCAGTAAAAACCTTCTTTGTATCCGATCGAACTAAGACTACATAGGTTTTGATAACCTTGATAATTTTGCGCAAGCAAAACTAAACGACGGGGCCCTAAAGAAACTTCAGAAAATTTTTGATTTGGATCTTGTTTTTTTTCTAAACGAGAGCCCGGCGCCATATAGGCGTCTAATCCAATGATGGGCTTTACACCTTTATCCATGCAGGCAAAATAAAATTCGATAGCACCGAACATGTTTCCATTGTCGGTTAAAGCTACGGCTTGCATTTGATCTTCAGAAGCTTTTTTTGCCAGGCCTTTCAGTCGGCAAGCCGCTTCAAGAAGTGAATATTCAGAGTGGGTATGAAGGTGAACAAAACTCATCCCGGCAGTTTACTTGGGTTCAAAAACCCTATCAAATGAACTATAATAATGCATATCAGCAAATATTTAAAACACTCTCTAGGCTTAAGTTTTGTGTGCAAAATAACAGCTCTTTTACTCCCACTCGATGGTCGCAGGCGGTTTACTGGTAATATCGTATACGACGCGATTAATTCCGCGCACTTCATTGGTGATTTTATTCGACACTTTTTTCAGAAAAGCCGGTTCAAATTCGTACCAATCAGCGGTCATCCCATCAACCGAAGTCACGGCCCGCAAAGATAAAACGCGCTCGTAAGTGCGCCCATCACCTTGCACACCTACGGTTTGCACCGGAAGAAGTACACAGAAAGCCTGCCAAATTTTATTGTAAAGACCTTCATCGCGAAGACTTTGAATAAAAATATGATCCGCTTTTTTTAAAACTTCTAATTTTTCTTTGGTGATTTCGCCAATTACACGAATCGAAAGACCAGGGCCCGGAAACGGATGCCTCGAAATAAAAGCATGAGTCAAACCTAACTGTTCGCCAAGCCTACGTACCTCATCTTTAAAAAGATTTCTGACTGGCTCGACGAGCTTCAAGTTCATTTTTTCTGGTAAGCCACCCACATTATGATGCGACTTAATTGTGACACTGCCACCAAGCGAGGAAACACTTTCAATCACATCCGGATACAACGTTCCTTGAGCCAAAAATTTAATTTGTTCTTTGTATTGTGCTAATTCTTTTTGAATCGTTTGTTCAAAAACTTTAATAAAGAGTTCGCCGATCGTTTTACGTTTTTTCTCGGGGTCTTCTTTGCCTTTTAATGCTTCAAGAAATTGAGCTTCGGCATCAACACCAACAACATTCAGACCAATTTTTTTGTAATCATTTAAAACCTGATCAAACTCATTCAATCGCAACAATCCGTTATTCACGAACACACAATGAACGCGTTCTGCTCCTAAAGTTTTTGTTAACAATGTTGCAACGACTGATGAATCTACCCCGCCACTTAAAGCACACAGCACATGATCTTTATCGCCAACGGTCTTTAACACCATTTCTTTTGCAGCATCTAAAATTTGTTGATTCTTCCACGTTGGTTTTGCACCCGCCCACTCTGCGAAGAATTTTAAAAATTCCATTCCGTGCTCAGAATGAGAAACTTCGGGATGATACTGAAGCGCCATCATTTTCTCTTTCGGGTTTTCTGAAATAAAACCCGCTAAGTGCTTGTCGGTTTTTAGTAAAACTTTCGCACCAGTTGGAATTTCAGTCACCACGTCACCGTGACTCATCCAAATCTTATGTTTCATCGGCCACGGAAATTTTAAAAGCTTGTGAACATCTTGGTCCCAATGAATTTCTGTCAGTCCGTATTCGCGCGTTTTTCCGGGTTCAACCTTACCACCCTTTTGGTGAGCCAAAAGCTGCATTCCGTAACAAATACCAAGCACTGGAGCAATTTCTAAAAGAGGATTCACATCACGTTGAGGGCTTTTTTCATCGTAAACTGAATTAGGCCCACCACTTAAAATAATCGCATCCGGGTTGAATGCTTTAATCTCATCAACCGAAATGTTGTAAGCCTTAATTTCCGAGTAAAATCCTAAATCACGCAAGCGACGTGCAATTAACATTGTTACTTGCGAACCAAAATCTAAAATCAAAAATCCATTTTTTTGCATTGAACTAACTTTCTAAACGGTAATTCGGAGCTTCTTTCGTGATGCTCACGTCATGAACGTGTGATTCTTTTAATCCTTGCCCGGTGATTTGCACGTATTTCGCTTTCTTTTGAAGCTCATCGATATTACGAGCTCCTAAGTAACCCATACCTGACTTCAAGCCACCCACAAGTTGATGAATGATGCCACTTGCGTTTCCTTTGTAAGGAACTTTACCTTCAATACCTTCAGGCACCAATTTATCAAGATCATTCACGTCACGTTGACCGTAACGATCTTTTGATCCCAATTCCATCGCTCCCAAAGAACCCATACCGCGGTACATTTTATATGTACGGCCTTGATATAAAATCGTTTCGCCCGGAGATTCTTCTGCTCCGGCTAAAAGATTTCCGATCATCACGGTGTTAGCACCTAGGGCTAAAGCTTTTGTGATGTCGCCTGAAAACTTAATACCGCCGTCAGCGATAATCGTTTTATTTTTTTTCTTTGCCGCTGTCGCGCATTTGATGACAGCAGAAATTTGCGGAACTCCCACACCTGCTACAACACGTGTTGTACAGATACTACCTGGGCCCACACCAACTTTAACAACGTCAGCCCCGGCCTCAATTAATTCATCGGTCGCTTCACCCGTTACAACATTTCCCGCAACTAAAATAACATCTTTATATTTAGAACGAACTCGTTTCACCATTTCGATCACATTTTTCGAGTGACCATGGGCCGTATCGATGCAAATCACATCTGTTCCCACCGCAATCAATGCTTCGGCGCGATCAAATGATTCACCACCAACACCAACTGCGGCACCGACCACTAAGCGACCTTTCGAATCTTTCGTCGCTTGCGGATAAGCTTCAGCCTTTTCGATATCTTTAATTGTGATCAGTCCCTTAAGAATTCCGCTTCCGTCAACGATTGGTAACTTTTCAATACGATGCTTTTGCAAAATCTTTTTAGCTTGCTCAAGATTAGTACCAACCGGAGCTGTCACTAAGTTTTCTTTCGTCATTACATTTTTAATGGGCTGGTTCACATTTGTTTCAAAACGCAAATCGCGGTTCGTAAGAATTCCGACCAGCTTGCCTTGAGTCGTGATCGGCACACCACTGATCGAATATTTAGACATTGTTTGCAAAGCTTCACTCACATAGTGATCCGGAGACATCGTGATGGGATCTTGAATCATTCCACTTTCGTACTTCTTCACTTTTTCAGCTTCAAAAGCCTGAGCTTCGACACTCATGTTTTTGTGAATAATACCTAGACCACCATTTTGCGCCATGATTCGCGCAATTTTATTTTCGGTCACGGTGTCCATTGCAGCCGAAATCAGTGGAGAGTTTAAATAAAGATTATTCGCAAAGAAAGTTTTCGGGACAACATCCGTAGGTACGATATCCGAGTACTGAGGCACCAGCAAAATATCATCAAAGGTTAAAGCCAGTTCGAAGTGGGAATTTCCTGGATTCATAACTACTCTCCTAGTTGCATGTCTAAATTTTATTTTATGGTATCATTCTGATCTTAAATTAGGATAGACTCAAATCATGTCGACCCGCAGCGAGCTTCACTCGGCCAACACTCTAGAACTGAGTTCATTCGAAACTCGCAATACCGCTAAAGGTTTCACCACTTCGCTTTTGACTTTTATCGCATTTTTGAGTTTAGTAGAGGTATTAGCTCGTCTTGTTCAAGAGCAAACCTCTTGGTGGACCTTGCTCGGCCTTTACATTACGGCCGTTCTTTTTCACGCCCGCCTTTTTATCCTAATGCACGACTGCGGACACAATCGTCTAACAGCTTCGAACAGCTTTAACACTTGGATTGGTCACTTCTGCGCTTTCACCTATCTTATGCCTTTTCTTTACTGGCGCGATCTGCACAATCAACATCATCGCTATCAAGGTAATCTTGATCAAAGAAATCAGCATTTCGATTTATGGACGATGACTTTGAATGAATACCAAAAAAGTTCTCGTGCAAAAAAATTATTTTATCGTTTTTACCGCTCGCCTTTCAGTCTATTCATTATCGGCCCTAGTTTGTTTTTTATTTTTTTTCTACGCTGGCCACCACGAAAAAAAAGTGCGGCCTCAGTTCAGAATATCTTGGCTTTAAATTTCATTTTATTTTTACTGATCGCCTTAAGTTTTACTAACACCGAATTGCGCATCAGGATGCTGACGTTTATGGGGGTCGTCGCTTTTAACTTCTCGGCTGCCGTTTGGCTTTTCTATCAACAGCATGTTTTTGCGGACACTTATTGGGAACGCAATTCGATGTTCAGTAATAAAACCATTTCTTTTCACGGAAGTTCTTTTATCGAATTCCCTATCGGGATGCAGTGGTTTATGGCCTCGATCGGCTATCACCATATTCACCACTACAATACAAAAATTCCTTACTATCACCTAAAATCGGCCCGGGAATATTTAATTAATCACAAGATTTTGAATCACGAAAAAAAACTAGGTTTATTTGAAATGATTAAAAATACAGGACTTAAACTTTGGGATGAAAACTCAAAAAAATTAGTTCGTTTTCCGTCTTAAGCTTTTTCGTTATACCAAGTTTTATAAAGAAGATAATTATCAGCAGATTGCTCTAAGAATTTAAGCTCATCTTCATTCAAAGGACGTTTTAAAACAGCCGGACGGCCAACAATTAAAGACCCCGGCGGAAACTTTTTACCCTCTGTCACTAGGCTACCCGCACCAACCACTGAACGATCGCCGATTTCAGCTCCGTCCATTACGATCGACCCCATTCCGATCAAACAAGCATTTCCAATTTTGCATCCATGCAAAGTCACTTGATGGCCAATCGTCACGCGATCACCAATTTCGCAAGCGGCTTTACCGTAAGTTCCGTGCAACACACTGCCATCTTGCACGTTGGTTTCACGCCCGATTTTAATCGGCATCACGTCGCCTCGTAAAGTCGTGTTAAACCAAATCGAACTGCCATCGCCGATCGTCACATCAGAAATAATCTGCGCACCTTCAGCCACAAATACGTCTTTTCCTAATGTCGGAGTTTTTCCGCGAGCTTTGATCAATGGCATGATTTAAAATCCTTATGTTACATTAAATATTGGTGAGGTTTAATCAACGACAATGGGTTTTCAGCTAAGCCTCTTGCGATTCCAACAACTTCGGCACTCATATCTTTTGAACGTAAAATATAATTTTTCGTCGCAAAGATTGGAATTTTCAGGTGAATGCAAAGGCTCATCACTTCGTCGGCACGAAATTTTAAGCTTGAATATATCGGATGGTTTTCCATGTAAACGCGCACGTACTGATGCACACCCTTGATTTCAACAAACACGCAGCGCTCAAGCTTGATACTCATGCTATTAAGCAAAGCCTCAGAAAACTTATGTAACGTGACTGGCGGAGCCGATTGCGCCGATTGAGTCAGCGTCACGCCTGCTTCAAGTTGGTTGATTCCAACCGGCAAGGTGTATTCGCCCGTTTTATCTTTTAAAATCAAAAAAGGACGTGAAGCATCGTTCGTCAGCGAAAGACCATAGGGCATTAACTCGATAAGATCTTTCTCATCAAAATCGACGCGCTCGTCTTGAGGTTTTGAAAATAAAAAATCAGGTCTCATTTCTTTCACTGAACTAATTCTCCTCGAATTGTATTCGGAAAAGCTTGGGTCACTTTCACCGGAACTGTTTGACCGATCAAACTTTCGCTTCCCATGAAGTAAACCAATTTGTTTTGCGTACTACGACCTTGAGCTTTGCCTTGTTCGTTAATTTTTTCGACAAGAACGTTCAAAGTTTGGCCTTCATATTTTTTAGCCAAAGGGAAAGCCATTTCTTCATGAATGTCGAATAAGCGATTAAGACGCTCATTCTTCACATTCTCAGGAACTTGATCTGTGAACTCAGCCGCTTTTGTAAAAGGGCGCGGAGAATAAACGTAAGCATAGATCGTTTCGAATCCCACTTCTTTCACCAATGAAACCGTATCTAAGAATTCTTCTTCATTTTCACCCGGGAATCCCACGATGATATCAGTTGAAAGAACCAAGTTCGGAATGATCGCCTTCATGCGATTGATTTTTTCGATGTACTCTTCGCGCGTGTAGCCGCGATTCATTCTTTGCAAAATGCGTGAGTTTCCGCTTTGCACCGGCATATGAGCGTACTCACCGATTTTATGTTGGTGATCAGCTAGGGTCTTATAAAGCTTGTCGTTGAAATCTTTCGGATGCGGAGTCGTGTAACGCAAACGTTGAATATCCGTTTCAGAAGAAACGCGCGCTAGTAAATCAGCGAAGTCAGCTCCGTCTTCAGAAGAATAAGAATTTACGTTTTGACCAAGAAGCGTCACTTCTTTGACTCCACGCTGAACCAAAGTTTTGACATCCATCAGGATGTGCGAAATCGGACGTGATTTTTCGCGACCACGCGTGAATGGTACAATACAGAAGCTGCAAAAGTTATCGCAACCTTTGGTGATATTCACATACGTCGATACACCTGGGTTACGAACCATGGTTTCAACGTGATAAGGCGCTTTATGACGAAAAGCCGCATTTACTTTTTTGTCGCCCGTTTCATAAACTTCAGCGAGTAATGTTGGTAAAGTGTCGATATTGTCAGTTCCAAAAACGAAATCAATCATGGGCTGAGTTTTCATCAGCTTGTCTTTTTCTTGCTGACCTACGCAGCCGCCGACTCCGATTTTTAAGTTCGGATTTTTTTCTTTCATTTTTCGGTAAGTGCCGACTTCAGAGTAAACTTTGTGAACTGGCTTTTCGCGCACCGAACAGGCGTTGATTATAATCACCTCGGCCTCTTCCGGAGTTTGCACCACCGCAAAGTTCGACATCTCAAGCAACGAATACATACGCTCGGTATCGTTAACGTTCATCTGACAGCCGTAAGTTGAAATATAAACGCCACGACCTTTTCCAAGATCGTGATCAACAAATGGCTTCGCAATTTCGGGTGTAGAGCCCGCTGCTTCAATTGTTTCGTGTTCTGTCATTTTTAGATTTTCCCATTGTGTGAAAGAATGTTTCCGAGTTATAGAAACAACATCGATTTCAGTCAACAAAAGCACTAAGGAATTTCTATGAATCCGCGTAAAAAAGAGTCGAAAAAATGGACGAAATTGCCTGGCGACCTTATCAGCCAAATTAAGAACGTGTTTGAGCAAAACTTTAAGGCGCATTTAGAGGGTAAAAAACTCACGGTTGAAGGCCGCATGTATCCAAGTGAAATTGTGCTACGCGTCGGATTTCAAAACAAGGGTGAATTACGCTTCAATAACTTCGAAGTTTCTTTAGATCACTCAAAAGAAAAGCAAAACGCGATTTCTCAAATCCACATTGGTATTGATGCGATTGCAAGCCTGATGATGGATTACTTTGAAAACGAAGAAGATCACGAAATGCCACTCAGCTGGCAAGAATACCCATTCGAAAAGCAAACGATCTGGTTGCAGTACTCTAGCGCCAATTCTGAACTTGAAGCTGCGGCCGATAAACTTTTAGGAATCGACGACGATCTTATAGGTGACGACCGCGACGCCGAAGATTTGAAAGAGGCCCTAGGCGTTTCTGGCGAAGACGAAAATGAAGAATCCGATGTCGAT
>JACCDQ011125900.1_pt1 | contig 37523 bp, 71 predicted proteins | sample 7446031 | NCBI WGS metagenome assembly JACCDQ01 (sample SAMN15323442, study PRJNA562643) | freshwater metagenome | isolation source: river surface water | place: USA:Blue River Watershed | collected 2017-08-17 | reverse complement strand
GCTACTAAGTTCAACAACGTACAAGGTACTGCACAAGCAACTATCACTGGTGCTGCTGACGTTTACGTTTCTGACTTCGGTAATCACACAGTTAAACTTGACCGCTTCATGCGTGACCAAGCTGTATTGTGCGTAGACCCAGGTTATGTTGGTCTTGCGACATTACGTCCAATGGAAAAAGTAGAGTTAGCTAAAACTGGTGACTCAAGCAAATGGTTAATCCAATCAGAGTACGCTTTGGTTGTACAAAACCCAGATGCACACGCTAAAGTACAAAACGTAGGTCTATAGTGTAGAATAGAGGGGTGGGAAACTGCCCCTCTTTCTAAAGGATTTATTATGGGTGTATTTTTTGATTATGACCCGAATACAGGTGTAACACAGACGTTTGACTATGACCCTGTAACGGAAGATGTACGACTTACATCAACACAGAATTTAGATAACTTCTTTGAAGCTATTAAACAAAAGCGAGATAACCCTGACGCATGGGCTAAAGGTGTTAAAGAAGAATTCGCTCACTATGCAAGTATTCCACCGGTAATTGAGATGGAATTATTAAAGCAGGGGATTGATATACATAACCCTAACCAAACAAAAGAATTGCTAAAAGCAATTAATACTAAATATCCGTTCTTAAAAACCACGACTGCGATGGTGAAATAATGGATAAAGATGAATTAAAAGAATGTCAGATAGCTATTCATCAGTTGATTGAAGCTGATGACTACGAAAATGCTATGCCGTTGATATATGCGGTACTAGAAGAATATCCCGATGATGCAGCTACATTGCACTTCCTTGGATATATTTGGTTGATGTCAGATAGAACAGTATTTGCCTACCAAATGTTTCGTAGAGCATTACAAGAGCAACCTGGTAACAAAGCACTATGGACTTCATTAGGTCGTGCTTGCCATGAACTACAAATGTATGAGGATGCAATTAAGTTCTTCATCAAGTCTGCTGAGTTAGATAATAACTACTACCTAGCTTACTCTAATATGTCTGCTACGTTAGTACAGTTATCACAATGGGATGATGCAGAGAAGGCAGCTAGAACTGCTTTAGATTGCAATCCTACAGACTTAAACTCCCAACTAAACCTAGCACATTGTTACTTAGCTAGAGGCGAATGGAAAGAGGGCTGGCATGAGTGGAATAAATCTCTCGGTGGTAAGTTCAGAAAAGAACTTATCTACGGTGACGAAGCTAGATGGAATGGTTCAAAGGGCAGAAACCTTGTTATCTATGGTGAACAAGGACTTGGAGACGAAATCTTTTACGGCTCATGTATCAACGATGCCATCCGAGACAGCAAACATGTCATTATTGACTGTGACCCTCGCTTAGAAACGCTATTTAAACGCAGTTTTCCTGACGCAGAGGTGCATGGTACACGTAAAGTAGACCATCCTGAGTGGTTAGAGAAGGCGGAAATCGATGCTAGATGTGCAATTGGTGGATTACCTGAGTTTTATCGACTCACAAATAAGGATTTTCCTGGAACTTCTTACTTGGTAGCTGATGAACACAAGGTAAATGAGTGGAAATCAGTCTTAAAAGACAAGAAAACCTACATAGGTATCACTACACATGGTGGCAAGAAGGCAACAAACTCAAAAGGTCGTAAATTAACTGCTTATGACCTAGCACCGTTACTGAAACGCAAAGATATTCAGCTAGTCAGCCTAGATTATGACTTAGAAGAACGTATTGACGGTGTTTTGTACTTTGATGAAGCTATTACATCACAAGATTACGATGATACTGCTGCTTTAATTGCATCTTTAGACATAGTAATGGGTGTTCCTACTACTGCTTTACATTGTGCAGCAGCTTTAGGTGTTAAAACATGGTGTCTAGTACCTAAACGTCATCAATGGCGTTATGCACAACCTAGTATGCCTTGGTATCGCAGTATGCGTTTAATCTATCAAGATGATGCAGAGTGGATTGATGTCATTCGTAGAGTAGAAAAGCAATGTTAATTACTGACGAATACAAAAGTATGCAAGCAGAACTGCATAAGAATCCTGAATACGGTGTTTCTAGCACGTTATACGCTCCGATTGTGGACATGGTGATAGCTCAGTACCAAATTAAAGAGTTATTGGACTATGGCGCAGGGAAATGCCGTTTAAAGGATAGTTTAACGGAGCGCGTTATATACACTCCGTACGAACCAAGCAATCCATTGTGGGATGCAACACCTGAACCATGCGAGTTGGTGGCTTGTATAGACGTATTAGAGCATATTGAGCCTGATTGTCTTGATGATGTGCTAGATGACTTAAAGCGTTTGGTGCTTGCATACGGAATATTCACTATTCATACAGGTGCAGCTAAGAAAATCTTACCTGATGGTCGTAATGCTCACTTAACTCAAGAGAACTGGGATTGGTGGGAAAAGAAACTGTCAAATAGATTTGACATTATCAAACACATATCAATTAACAATGGAATAGTAGTATTAGTTAAAAGGGAATAAACATGGCTTTAGCATCTTACAATGACCTAGTTTCTACGGTTGAGAGTTATCTTGCTCGTAGTGACTTAACAAGCGTCATTCCTACATTCGTCATGCTTGCACAACAACGTATGAGTCGTGATTTAAGAACTCGTGAGATGCTAAAAGTAGCCACTACAACAGCGACAGATGGCACAGTAGAGATTCCTACTGACTTCTTAGAGATGCGTGAGTTACACTTTCAAGGCAACCCACCAATTACGCTAGAGTATGAGAGTCCTGATAAGTTCTTCCGTGATTTACTCACAACAACATCAGGCTTGCCTTATTACTACACAATCATTGGTTATGAGTTTCAATTTGCTCCTGCACCTGATAGTCAACAAGTCTTACAGATGCTTTACTACGCAGAACCAACATTCATCTCATCAACTGTATCAAGTAACTTATATCTAGCTAACTATCCTGATGCGTTATTGTACGCAACACTAGCAGAAGCAGAACCTTACTTAATGAATGATTCACGTATTCAAGTATGGGCTTCTATGTATGACCGAGCTATCTCTAACATTATGAATAGCGACATTGGCAAGAAATTCCCTAACACAGCATTAAACGTAACTTTACGCTAAGGACAAATCATGGCAGAAATCAGTAACTATTTAGAAAATGCGTTAATCAACGGCACTATTCGTGGTACTACATACACAGCACCAAGCACAGTTTATGTTGGTCTATACACAAGTGACCCTACAGATGCTAACACAGGTACAGAAGTATCTGGTGGTTCTTATGTTCGTCAATCAGTAACCTTTGCAGCACCTTCTAACGGTCTATCAGCTTCTAATGCTGACGTAACATTCCCACAAGCAACTGCTAACTGGGGTACTGTAGGCTGGATTGGTATCTTGGATGCTTCAACATCAGGTAACTTGCTTTACCATACAGTATTAGATGCAGCTAAAACAATTGAAACTGGTGACATCTTTAAGATTGCATCAACAAACCTAACAGTACAATTAAGCTAGGATAAAATATGCCTTTAGTAGTCAAAGATAGGGTACGAGAAAATAGCGTAACCTCTGGCACAGGCACAATCACGCTTACTGGTGCTGTATTAGGCTTTCAAACATTTTCTAGTGCTATTGGTAACGGTAATACAACTTACTACGCAATTACTGAATCAGGTACAGCTAACTGGGAAGTAGGTCTAGGTACTGTAGGTGCAGGTACGCTTACAAGAGATACAGTTTTAGAGTCATCTAATGGTGGAACTAAGGTCAACTTTGGTTCTGCTGCTAAAGACGTATTCTGTACATATCCTGCTGAAGAATCTGTCTACCAAGATTTAACTAATACTGCCTATGCACCACAATTTGCTGCATCTAATGGCTTAGTATTAAACTCAAACACAGTATCAGCTAACTACACAATTCCTACAAACTACAACGCTGTATCTGTGGGTACAATTACTATCAATAGTGGTGTTACGGTTACTGTGCCAAGCGGTTCTAATTGGAAGGTTCTATAATGCCAAGTATTATTTCAACAAAGACAAGTGGTGGCGGTGGTATTGCTGTAACTGGTGATACTTCTGGTGTCTTACAATTACAAAGTGCTAATGGTACAACTGCTGTAACGATTGATGCTAGTCAGAACGTAGGTATTGGTACTGCTAGTCCTAGTGCGCCACTTCATATATTTAATTCATCTTCGCCATATACTTTATATAAAAATTCAACTACAACTAATGGTTCAAGCATAGGAGTAAATGCTGGTTCATCTGATATGTTTTTATATAATGCAGATGCAGGTGCAGTAGTTGTATCTACAAACGCTACAGAACGTATGCGTATTACTGCTGCTGGCTTACTTCAATTCAACTCTGGCTACGGCTCTGTAGCTACAGCATACGGATGTCGTGCTTGGGTAAACTTTAACGGTACAGGTACAGTAGCTATTCGTGCTAGTGGCAATGTGACAAGCATTACAGATAATGGAACAGGTGATTACACAGTAAACTTTACAACTGCTATGCCTGATGCTAATTACAATGTTGTTGGAGCAAGTCAAATTGATACTAATGCTGCATATATAACATCTTTTGGGAGTGATGGGCTTTTATCTATTAAGCGAGGTGTAGCAAGCCCATTAACTACTGGGTCTGCTAGAATTGGGACAGGTTCAACTAATAATTCTTTAGTTGATAATACAATAAATTGCATATCCATCTTCAGATAAGGAATAAAAATGAACGAACGTATTATTTACCCAACAGATAATGGTGTAGCAATCATTGTACCAGCACCTGAATGTGGCTTAACAATTGAAGAAATTGCAGCTAAAGACGTACCTGCTGGCACACCATACAAGATTGTAGATGTATCAGACATTCCTGAAGATAGAACATTCCGTAACGCATGGGAGTACGCATGATTACAATTAACTTTGATAAGGCTAAAGACATTACTAAAGACCGTTTGCGTACAGAACGTGAACCATTATTAGCTGCTCAAGATGTAGCCTTTCAACGTGCTTTAGAATCAGGTGCAGATACAACAGCAATTGTAATTGAAAAGCAACGTCTGCGTGATGTAACTAACCTAGTTGATACAGCAACAACGCTAGATGAACTAAAAGGAATTACAGTATGAGTTCAGTCGTAATCGCTGGGGACACCTCTGGCTCTATCACGTTATCAGCTCCAGCAGTATCAGGTACAACTACATTAACATTGCCAGCTACGAGTGGTACATTGTTTGCTTCAGTATCAACTGGATGGAGCATTACTCCTAGTGGGACAACACTATATTTTAACTATAATGGCACTAACATTGGCAAGCTAGATTCATCAGGTAATTTAACTGTTGCTGGTAACGTAACTGCTTACGGAACAATTTAATTATGGCACTTAACGGTTCAGGTCCAATTAGTTTGGGTGGCTCTACAACTGGACAGTCTATTGCTGTTGAGTTAGGACTATCTCCTACTGCTTCAATAAGTTTAAATCAAACAAACGTGCGAACTCTTGCTGGTGTAGCAAGCGGAACAATTGTAATGCCTACAAACTTTTGGGGTAAGTCAAATGCTTATGTAGTTAATGTAACAATTTCATCAGATACTGCTGATTATAATATGAAAAATGCAGCAATTTCAGCTGGGTGGAATCAAACAGATGTATTGAATATGACTGTTACAATTAATAGTGGAATATATGTTTATTCTAGTAGCACTTCTACAGCTGCATTAGTTACAGGAAGCACATTCCCTACTGGAACAGTTTTAAATATTGTTAATAATGGTTTAATTGTTGGCAAGGGTGGTAATGGCGGAAATGGCGGAGCACCTATAACTGGGAATGGTACGGCTGGTTCAAGTGGCGGTCCAGCATTAACAGCATCAGCTGCACTAAGAATAACAAACAACAATACAATTGGTGGCGGTGGCGGTGGTGGTGGCGGTGGTGCAGGATGGGGTTTTGATGGAAAAGGAAACTCAAACGGAGGCGGAGCAGGTGGTGGTGGCGGCAGAGGAATTTCAAACGGAGGCTCACCTGGAGCATCTGGCGTGAATGGAACTGGAACAGCTGGCGGAAACGGAACTTTATCTGCTGCTGGGAATGGTGGAAGTGGAGTTTCTGGATATGGTTTCCCAACTGGTAATGGTGGTAATGGTGGAAGTTTAGGTGCTTCTGGGTCTAATGGTCAGTCAACTACAAACAATCCATCTCCATTATCAGGTGGAGCAGGTGGTAGCGGTGGAAATTGCACCACAAGCGGAAGTAATGCAAACATTACTTGGGTTGTAAATGGAAATAGATTTGGGACTTTAGGATGATTATTTCAGAAGATTTTTTAAGAGCTATTAAATGTTGTGAAGACGGAATTGTTTTTGCAAAACATTTTAATTTGATAGGATTAACTTATCAAGAAGCATTAGATTTTTTAAAAGACAATAATCACACACATCCATATCAATGGTTTTCAGAAAAAATAAAATCTAAAGAAGCAATAATTTATAGAGGAAATTTTACCGTGAAACAATATCATATTTTTAATCCTCTAACTGGTATATATGAAACGGCAGAAACTGAGCAAGAAGCAAAACTGCTAAAAGAAGAAATTATTAAAAAAAATATAGAAGTTACTGTATTACCGTTTATTGATACAAAAAAAGAACTAGTAGAACCAGATGGAACATCTGTTTTAATAAACTGTGAGATTAAATAATTATGAATAACAAAACATTTTATGTTTATTTCAATTTAAGCACTGGCACTTATGAAGTTTATTTTGAAAAAATAGATAGTCCAATATTAAGTTATTTTGGTTCAGGAATAAAAACAAATTAAAGCACTAGGAGCATGATATGTCAATAACATTAAACGGTAGTGCTGGCGTTACCACAAATTCAGGTGCTATATATGATGGTATTCAGCGTGGTACTGCTGTAGCTTCTACATCAGGCACAAGCATTGACTTTACAGGTATTCCTTCATGGGTTAGACGTATTACTGTGATGTTAAATGATGTGTCAACAAGCGGAACTTCTAACTATTTAATACAGTTAGGGGATGCAGGTGGTGTAGAAAATACTGGATACATATCTTCTGCAAATTACAGCACTTCAACTTCAGCAGCTAGTACTGCTGGGTTTTTTATAGTATATGGTATTGCATCAGCAGCAACTTCAATAAGAGGATGTTTAATTTTATGCAATTTATCTGGGAATACTTGGGTTGGAAACGGAAATTTTACAGATGAGGGTCAAAGAAATTCATCTAGTGCTGGTGGAAAAGTTTTGTCAGATGTATTGACTACAGTTCGCATCACTACAGTTAATGGCACAGATACATTCGATGCAGGTTCTATCAACATTTTATACGAGTAAATTATGAGAACAGAAATTAACGTATTAACTGGTGAAGTAACTGAACACGAAGATGCTGCTGTTACATGGGAAGTTCCTGTTGAAGTTGTAGTACAACCTACTAAAGAACAATTACTAGCTGAATTACAAGCATTGACAGCAAAAATAAATAGCTTATAAGGATAATTTATGTTTGGTATAGCAGCATTTTCACAAGTACCATTCAGCTCACTTGCTAGTCAGGTTTTACTAGCTTCTGCTCAGATTACAGGTGATGCTACCTTTACAGGTTCAGCATACGCAATTCGTACTGATAGTGCTGCAATTACAGGTAATGCTCAAGTCGAGTCTATTGCCTATGTAATTCGTACTGATTCTGCTGCTATAAACGGTGTAGGAAGCGTTACTTCTAATGCAATAAGGGTAAGAACTAGCGCAGGTCAAATTGATGGCTTGGCGAGCGTTACAACAGATGCTACACGAGTTCGTACATCTACAGGTGCAGTCACAGGCTTTGCATCATTTAGTGCTAATGGTCATCGTATATTCTATGTCATTGGTACAGTAACAGGCACAGCAACAACAACAGCAGATGGTATTCGAGTAAGAACATCTAGCGGTGCTGTAGACGGATATGCAAGCGTAACAGCTCTAGGCGGTGTTGAGTATTCAGGTGAAGCTCAGGTTAATGGCTATGCTTATGTAACAGCTCGTGCTAATCCTATATGGGGTGGTTATGCAGTTGTTTCATGTAACGCTTCTATTATTGCTAATGGTCGTATTGTCGGTGAAGGTTGGACAGACACTACTTACGATGCAAACACATGGACTCCGGCTAGTGTAGGCTCTAACACATGGACTGCTACTAGTGTAGGTTCTAATACATGGACAGATTCAACAGTAGGAAATAATACTTGGACAGATGTGTCCGTAAGCAACAACACTTGGTATAGAAAAGGCTAAAACATGGCAAAGAATAAAGTTTCAGAATGGTCAGCTACACCTGCTGATAATACTGACGTTGGTGGTATTGACATTAACGAGGGTTGCGCTCCTTCAGGCATTAACAATGCTATCCGTGACGTAATGGCACAGATTAAGGATATGCAGACAGGTGCAGACGGTGATGGTTTTGCTGTATCAGGAACACTTGCAATCACAGGCGGTCTTACATTAGATGGTGCTGCTGGTACATCAGGTCAAGTTATGGTATCTGCTGGCTCAGGTAATACTCCTACATGGGGTAATGCGTTTGTAGCTGGTATGATTATGTTATGGTCAGGTTCATCAGGTACTATTCCTAGTGGATGGTTATTGTGTGATGGTTCTAATTCAACCCCTGATTTACGTAATCGTTTTGTAGTAGGCGCTACATCTACTTATGCTGTAGGTGCAACAGGTGGTAGTGCAGATGCAATTGTTGTAAGTCACAACCACACACTTACAGACCCTGGTCACAACCATACTGTAATTATTCAAAGTGAATCTACTGACGATATTGACTACACTAACACAGGTGTTCCATATATCTCTAACAGGTCAACAACAAACACAGGAACAGCAACAACAGGAATCACTATAGCATCAGCAGGTTCAAGCGGTACTAATGCTAACTTACCTCCGTACTATGCTCTCTGTTACATCATGAAATCTTAGGAGTTTAAATGGCTATTCAAAGAGTAACATTTACAGAATGGACTCCTGACCTTCCTGGCATAGCTGAAAACTTATCTATCGCTAAGAACGTAGTGCCAACCTCTATTGGCTACGCTCCGTTTCCTACTGCTGTAGATTATAGTGCTGCTGCTAGTGAGAATCTTAATAACGTATTCGCAGGTCGTTTTGCAGCCACAACAACAGTATTTGCTGGTGGTACTACTAAACTATTTAAGTTTGACTCTGTTGACTTAAGTATGGATAACGTATCTAAGTCAGGCAACTATAGTGGCGTGTCAAGATGGAACTTTATTCAGTTTGGTAACACAGTCATTGCTGCTAATAACTTAAACAAGCTACAAGGCTTTACACTAGGTTCTAGCACAGCCTTTGCAGATTTAGCTGCTGCTGCTCCTGTTGCTAAATACGTAACAGTAGTACGTGACTTTGTTGTGGCTGCTAACTTAGACTCAGGCTCTAACGGTAACAAAGTACAATGGTCAGACATTAACGATGAAGCTGATTGGACAAGTGGTGCTACATCACAATCTGATTACCAAATCATTGCAGACGGTGGTAACATTACAGGTCTTACAGGTGGTGAGTTTGGTCTAGTCTTATTAGAACGTGCTGTAGCTCGTATGACTTACATTGGTTCACCATTCTTCTTTCAGTTTGACACAATCTCTCGTGGATTAGGCTGTTTAGAAGGTAACTCTGTAGCTAAGTATGGCAACATTACTTACTTCTTGAGTGATGATGGTTTTTACTCATGTGATGGCTCTACAGTTAATCCGATTGGTACACAAAAAGTAGATAATTGGTTCTTTACCAATGCTAACCCTTCTGAGTTTGACCAGATGTCAGCAACAGTTGACCCTATTCGCAAGTTAGTAGTATGGGACTTTATTAACGTGTTTGGTGGTCGGTCATTACTAATTTATAACTGGCAAGTGCAAAAATGGTCTTACGCTGATACAGATGTTGACCATGTATCTAATATTGCTGCTGCTGGTCTTACATTAGAAGGATTAGACGATAACTACAACGTCACAGCAGGTTCATTTACAGTAGGCAAGTCTTACACAATCACATCTTTAGGTACAACAAACTTTACTTTGATTGGTGCTGAAGTAAACGTAGTAGGTGCAAGATTTACAGCGACAGGTGTTGGTTCAGGTACAGGTGAAGCAATTGACTTAGAAGCTGCTGCTGCTGCGAATCGTACATTAGACACAATGACTACATCTCTTGACGATAACTTATGGTCAGGTGGTAAGTTCTTATCTGCTGGTGTACGTGATGAAAAAATTGTAACTTTCACAGGTGCTAACGCTACAGCAACTATTAACACAGGTGATATTGGTTCAGAAGCTACTTCTGTAGTAACGCTTGCTAGACCTATTGTAGATAATGGTTCTGCTAACGTAGCTATTGCATCAAGAACTCTATTAAATCAAGTTCCTACGTATGGAAGTTATGTACCAGCATCAAGTGAAAATAGAGTATCATTACGTAGTAGCGGTAAGTATCATCGTTTATCAATTGTACCTACTGGCGACCAATGGTCAAACATTATGGCAGTTGATATTGAAATCACACAACAAGGTACAAGATGACAATTGTTAATAATCAGTATAGGAAACTCAATCCTGCTGGCGCACAACCTCGTGAAATCTCTGAAGTCGTTAATAACTTAGTTGATGGTAAATCTAATAATACAGGTTACTTCTCAACAACAGCATCTACAACTACTACTACAATCTACAACGAACGTATTGGCTTTGACTCAGCAATCATCTTTACTCCTATGGATGATAAGGCTGCGTCAGAGATGGCTAAACTTTGGGTAGGTACACGTTCTCAAGGTTCTGCAATTATTAACCATGACTCCAATGCTCATGTATGTAACTTTATGTATATTGTGGTTGGCTAATGAAAATAAGTGCAATTCTTGATATAGACCAAGTATGGGCAGACATCGAAAGTTATATAGAAGGTGCTGCTAAATACACACATGGTCGTTACACAGCAGATGATATTCGACAGACGTTCAAAGAAGGTGGTCAGCAGTTATGGATTGCTTACGATGACAAGATATACGGTGCTGTAATAACTGAGATAGTTGAATACCCACAGATGAGAGCTTTAGTCATGCACTTTACAGGTGGCATAGAGCTTCCTAAGTGGAAAGATGCAATGTTGTCTGTATTAAGAAGTTTTGCTAAAGACACTAATTGTAAAACAATAGAATCATTTGGTCGTACAGGTTGGAAGAAAGTATTTAGTAAAGACGGTTTCAAGTCTAAATTTATGTTCTACGAGTTACCTATAGAAGGAAAAGACAATGCAATATAATCATTTTGATATGCTACCTGAGATGGCGTTTAAACCTATTGGTAAACGTATGACATTAGAAGGTGGTGGCGGTAAGGGCGGTGGCGGTGGTTCATCAGGTACACAAGTACAAGGCATTGACCCTATGCTCAAGCCTTACGTTCAATATGGCTTAAATGAAGCTGTAGACTTGTATAAATCAGGTGTACCTAATTACTATCCTGGTCAAACATATATCAGCCCATCACAACAAACACAAGCTGCATTACAAGCACAACAAACTCGTGCTTTACAAGGTAATCCTTTATTACCTGCTGCACAACAACAACAGCAATCAGTTATCGGTGGTCAATACTTAGCTAATAACCCATTCTTTAACCAAGCCCTACAAGGTGCTGGTCAAGCTGCTACTGCACAATACTTTGATGCTATTAACCAAGCTCAATCAGGTGCATCACAAGCTGGTCGTTATGGTTCAGGCGCACAAGAGAACTTGTTTAATCGTGCTGGTACTTCTTTGGCTAACTCATTGGCTAACACAGCAGGGAATTTGGCATATCAAAACTATGGTGCTGAACGTGGTCGTCAAGAACAAGCTGCTGCTGGCGCACCTCAACTAGCTATGGCTGATTATGCTGATATTGCACAGTTAGCTAATGCTGGTCAGACTGCTGAGGACTATCAACAAGCTGCTCTACAAGGTGACATTGCTCGCTTTGACTTTGAACAGAACTTGCCTTACCAAAAACTATCTAACTTGCTTGGTGCTGTGTATGGCGCACCTGCTGGTTCTGTAGTTCAATCATCACAACAAGGCTCTAGTGGTGGTAAGATTGTTTGCTCAATGATGAATGAGTTTTACGGTACTGCTCCATTCCGTAACCGTGTATGGTTATTACAATCACAACGTATGCCTAACGCTAAAGTTGTGGAAAAAGGTTATCACACACTATTCTTACCATTGGTTGCTTTCGCTAAGAAAGACGGCTTCTTTAGTAAGGTTGTTCGTAAGACTCTTGAACACATTGCTAGACATCGTACAGCAGACGTATATAAAGAAATGCGTAACGGTAAGCGTGACCTATTAGGTCGTATCTATCGTGCTGTTTTAGAGCCATTGTGCTACGTTGTAGGCAAAGTGAAAGGGGCTTAATATGTGGCAATTTGCCCTTCCTGCATTGCAAGCTGTCGGTATTAATGCTGGCGTTAATCTTTTACGTAGAAAACCTTTATTTCAAAACGCTGGTACTGCTGCCGTAACAGGTGGCGTACTAGGTGGTTTTAATGGTGGTGGATTGTTTAGTTCATCACCTACAGCTTCTGCTGTGCCTACTACATCAGGTGCTTTTGAATCATCTATGGGATTATCTAATCTTCCTGGCATGGCAACTGCTGAGAGTATTCCAGGCATGGTTGCTGGTGCAGACGGTGTGTTACGCAGTTCTGACTACTTTGCTAACATTTTAGGCAATCAAGTTTACACAGGCAATGAAGGCTTGTTATCACAAATTGGTACAGGTGCAAGCTCAATATTCGATACAGCTAAAACTGAATTAGGAGATAGCATTACTCCACAAAACTTAATTGGTGTAAGCAATATTTTAAGCAACATGGCTAACACACCGAGACCTGTAGCAAGTAACATGGGTGGTAGTCAAATCACAGGCACACCACCTAAATTTGAACCATTCCAAACTGGTCAAGTATATACACGCAAGAGAGGTAATAGATAATGGCTTTTAATTTATTTGAAGCACCTGAATACTATCAAGGTCTTTTGGGCGAAGATGCAACTAAGAAGTTGCAAAACAGAGCTTTAACAACAGGTCTTGTCAACGCTGCTATTGGCTATCTTGCTCAACCTAAAACTGGTGGCTATGGTTCTGCATTACCTTATCTTGGTCGTGCATTAGCTGGTGGTTTACAAGCTGGTCAAGAAACTATTAGAAGCGGTTTAACTGACTTTGAAACACAGCAAAAAATTGATGAAATGAAACGTAAGCAAGAACAACGTAAAGCGTTTGAAGCTGCTGTTCCTAACTTAATGAGAACAACTCCTGCTCAATTTGAATCAGTTACTACACCTGGTGGTTATGCACCACAACAAGCTGAAGTAATGCCTGACCAAGTAGCACCTAACTTTGGTATGACACGCTTACCTGATGTAACCACACAACGTCAAGTTGCGCCTGCTCGTACAGAGTTTGATAATCAAGCATTGATGAACTTAGCACTTCAATTTCCTGACCAAGCTGCACCTATTATTTCAAACATTAAAACTGTAAGAGATTTAAATGCAGCACCAAAAGAAGATTATATAACTTTGTCTGAAGGTCAAATAGCTGTTAGTCCAACATCAGGTAAAACTTTAACTGGAAAAGAAAAAATTAAAACAGTAGATGTTGGTGGTGATTTAGATGCTCAATCATTAGCAGATTATAATAAGCCATTTAGCGAATTGGGTATGCCAGAAAGACAGTCTGTAATTAATAAAGTTGATGTAGCAAAAACAAGAAGAGCTGAAGCTGGCGCAACAAAAATGCCACCTCAACAAAAAATTATTCTTGAAGCTGACCAAAAAACTTATGAAGGATTAGCTGGCGCTGCTAACACAGCTAGAAACATATCTGCACAAACAAGAGCAATTAACTCAATTTTAGGAAGTCAAAAAGGTAGTGGAGCAATTAAATTATCAGCAGATGTTAAAAACTTCCTTGGTATTAAAGGTGCTGATGCAAATACAAATCAGGTTACTCAAGCTCTTGCAACAACTGCTGCTGTTGGAATTAGAACTCCAGGCTCAGGTTCAACTTCAGATTTAGAGTTTGGTGCATATCGTTCTGTATTCCCTACACTTGCAACATCTAATGAAGGTCGTCAATTAATGGCTATGATTGCTGAAGCAAATGCGACTCGTATGTCAAAACTTTCAGATTGGGCTAGTAAAGCAATTAAGAATGATACATTTACTTATGAAGGTCTTAATGCTTATGATGCTTCTCTTGGTAAGGCTGTAAGTGCTGATATTGATAAGCGAGTCAAAGCTCTCACAAGTGGAAAAGCAGGAAGTCAAGATTTATTTAATCAAGCAGACGCAATTATCAGCGGAGGAAAAAGGTAATGGCTAACGCATCAGATTACGCACAATGGATTGTAAATAATCCTGATAAAAAAGGTACGCCTGAATTTGAAACTGTAGTTCAAGCATATCAAGCAGCTAAAACTAAAGAGCCTAAAGCTGAAAAATTTTCTGTTGGTGAGACTATAAAAAATATTCCATCAAGCGCAGTTGAGTATGGTAAAAACATTGTTGGTGCAGTATTAAGTCCTGTACAAACAATTAAAGGCGCATTAGATGTTGGTAGTGGAGCAATGGTTAATGCAATTCCTGGCTATGAACAGTTTTTATTAAAGACAGGTGCTGATACTCCTGAAGAATTGGCTAGAGTTAAAGGCATTGCTTCTGGTGTTGGTCAATACTACAAAGAGCGTTTTGCTAATCCATTACAAACACTTCAACAAGACCCTGTAGGAATGTTAGGCGATGTATCTGGAGTCTTAACAGGTGGTGCAACAGTTCTTCCTAAAATTGGTGGTGGTGTAGCTAAAATAGGTGCAGCTGCTGAACCATTGAATCTTGCTACAAATGTAGCTGGATATGGTATTGCTAAAGCGTTGCCTGCAACTGCTCCTGCTGCATTGTATGAAAGTGCTGCAAAATGGCTTCCTTCAATTCCACAAAAACAAAGAGCTGAATTAACTCAAACTGCATTAAGAGAACAATTAATGCCTACATCTGCTGGTGTTGGTCAAGCTTATTTGAGAAAAAATGAACTTGGCAATACTATTGATTCTCTTATTCAGCAAGCTGATGCAACAGGTGTAAAAGTTCCTTCTAAAGCTATTTTTGCATACATTGATGAAGCTAAATCAAAACTTGGTGGTCCTAGAATTGAAGCTGCTGCTGACTTAGCTGAAATTAATAAGATTGAAAGAAACTTCAAAACATATCTTAATAAAAATAAATATACTTCACTTACTCCAAATCAATTACAAGACTTTAAACAAAATATATACGATAAAGTTGATTATGGAACTAAGAAGCAAACTGGTAACATGGCTCAAGAAGAAGTGTATAAAGGCATGGGTCGTGCTGCTAAAGAGGCTATTCAAGGACAAGTTAAAGGAATTGAAGAGTTAAATAGACAGCAAGGTGCATTAATTAATCTATTGCCAAATCTTGAACGTGCTGCAAGTCGTATTGAAAATAGAGATTTATTAAGTATAGGTTCTCCAATTAAAGCTGGTGCTGGTCAAGCAATTGGCGGTCCTGTTGGTGGCGCTGTAGGGTCATTGCTTTCATTATTTGAAATGCCTAAAGTAAAATCCAAAGCTGCTTTAGAGTTGTATAAAAAGCAAAATCAAGGCATTAATATGTTTTTAGATAACAATGCTAGAAATGCTTTATTAAGACAGCTATTAGAGGAGCAAGGTGCTTACGGTCAATATGGATTACTAGGGGAGCAATAATGGAACAGTCACTAGTTAATTATTTAATCGGTGGCTGTTTAACTTTACTAGGTTGGTTTGGTAAAACACTATGGGATGCTGTTAGTAATCTTAAAAACGATTTAAAACGCATTGAAGTAGATTTACCTTCTAGCTATGTTAAGAAAACAGAACTTGACAATCGGTTAGATAAGATTGAAACTATCTTAGATAAAATCTTTGATAGATTGGAAGCTAAAGTTGACAAACACGACTAGAACACATTTTGTATTGCCTGATGTACAAGCAAAGGATGGTAATGATTTTACCTTCTTATCTTGTATAGGTAAATATATTGTTGATAAAAAGCCTGACGTAATTATTTGTATAGGGGACTTCGCTGACATGGAGTCCCTTTCTTCTTATGACGTAGGTAAAAAGTCATTTGAAGGTAGAAGCTACCAAAAGGATATTCAAGCTGCTAGAGAGGCTATGGATGCTCTTTTAGTACCTATATATGAGTACAATAAGGCTGCTAAGAAGTCTAAGCATAAGTTATACAAACCTCGTATGGTTCTTACTTTGGGCAACCATGAGGACAGAATCAATCGTGCTATTAACGAGGATAGGAAACTAGATGGGCTTATCTCGGTTGATGATTTACCTTACCAAGATTGGGAAGTTATACCTTTTCTGGAAGTTATCACTATTGATGGTATTGCTTATAGTCATTATTTTACTAGTGGAGCAATGGGGCGACCTATAGGTTCTGCTGCTGCTTTATTGTCTAAGAAGCACATGAGTTGTTTTGCAGGTCATCAACAAGGCAGACAGATTGCTTATGGTATGCGAGCTGATGGTCACGAGATGACAGCTATTATTTGTGGAAGTTGCTATGAACATAATGAGGACTATTTGGGCGCACAAGGGAATAATCATTTCCGTGGTGCTTATATGCTTTATGATGTACGTGACGGACGATTTGACGAACTACCTCTTACATTGAAGTACCTAAAAGAACGATACAAGTAGTACAAGCCCTTCGGGGCTTTTTTAATGGGCGTTAATTATGATTAGAGTTGGTGTTTGTGAGTGCTGTGGCACTCCGTATAACTACGATGATGCAGAACCTGATTTAGGTGTATGTGGTGAGTGCAATCCTTATGAAGAAGAAATGATTGGTATTGTTGATATGGAGGATTTTGATGCGAGGGATTAGATTAATTTGGTGGCTGTTAGCTTTAAACGTCATTTTGTATTCTTTTGTATGTCATTACGCATTTGCTGATGAAACAACAATCAATTATAAAGGTCAGCCTGTACCAAGTGCTATGGCTCCTTCTATGTCAGCTTTCTCTCAAGATGTATGTGGTATTGGTGTAAGTGGTGCAATCAATGGTGGAGTATTCTCTGTTGCTGGTGGCACGATGGTTACAGATACTAACTGCGTTAAATTAAAGTGGGCTAAGTTCTTACATGATGGTGGCTTAAAGGTCGCTGCTGTATCTTTAGCTTGTAACGCTGACCATGCAGTATGGGAGGCTATGGAAATGTCAGGTTCACCTTGTCCTATAGGTGGCTCTATTGGTGACGCTGCAAGGAGAGCATGGTTTGAATTACATCCTGATTGGTATGAGAAGTTATACGGTAAAAACTTTACTTTTACTAGCCCTATTATTAATAAGGAGTAATGCTTATGCTTGGTACTGTTCTTACACGCCTAGTCCAGAAGGTTGGGTCACTAATCTTAACTGCTATGGAATATCTAACCAAGAAGCTCTCGCAATTGCTTGGTGTCCTTACAGACCTCAAGACCCGATTTGTGGCGCTTCACAACCAACTTGTACCACTCGTACTGAAAGCCAAAGCCTTGCTTGCCCAGTTAATTACTCTGGTGCTATCAATCAAAGCCGTAGTAACGTCTGCCCTAGTGAAGATATGGGAGATTGGGTCACAGTTAGTAACAATTGCACGCCAAATCCTCCAAGCTGTCAAACAAGCATTGAAGAAAGGCAACTAGCGTGTAGTGAAGGCTACACAGGTTCAATCACAGAGCAAAGGCAATCACAATGTCCAGACCCATACGGTCAACCTATTTTTGGAGCGTGGGTAGAAACACAGAACAGTTGCGTGAAGTCAATAACGAATCCGACCAACGTATCGAGCCCTGTGAACCCATCAAGTCCGATAGCTGTGCAACCACCGGCAGCCCCTGTACCAGAACCCCCACCTGCAATGAATATGGAATCCCCTGCCGGTATAGCGGAAACACCGAAAGCGGAAGCACCAAAGACACAATCATCTGGAAGCGTAAGTACGTCATCATCACCGACTGTTGCTAGTCCTACAGAAACAAAAGAAACAAAAACTGATACAAAGATTGAAGTGCCTAAAGGCAAGGACTTAGTACCTGGCTTTGGACTTGTTATGTCTTTAGAGATATTAAACAAGCCTATGGAATTTCAACAACAACAATTACAAAATAACTTAGATTACACACAGGAGCTATCTAATGAGTTCAGAGGAAACACAGACTTCTTACTTCAACTTCTCACCGACAACGATGTGGGCGATTCTTTTAGGAGTCGTAACGACAGGCTCTGGGGCAATCTACGTAGGCATAACGACTTACAACCGTGTTATAGCTGCGACTGAGGCGATTGAAGAAGCTAAACCTTATGATGATACTGAGTTAAAGAATGAAGTTAATCGTTTAAAGATTCAAATGTCAGGTTTAGAAACTTCTGTGAATACAGTTAAAGACTCTATGGTTGCATCATCATCTCAATTAGTATCAGTTTCAGACAAAGCATCACAAGCAAAAGGTGAGGCAATGGAAGCTAAAGCATCAGCTAATGGAACATCAAGAGAAGTAGATGCTGCTCTTAAAAGTATTCGTTCTGAAGTTGCTGCTACTAAAGAAGGCTTAGAATCTCAATTAAAAGCTCTTAAACGTGCATCAACAAACCCATTAGGAAATTAATATGTTATCTATTCTTTCAGGTCTATTAGGTATTGGCTCATCTGCACTACCTAGCATCTTAGGTTACTTCCAACAGAAGGGTGACCAAAAGCATGAGATGGCTATGGCTCAACTTCAAACAGAACGTGAAATGAAAATGGCGCAAGCTGGTTTTGCTTCACAAGAAAAGATTGAAGAAATCAAAACAGAACAAATCGAGATGCAAACATACGCTCAAGAACGTGAAGCGTTATATGCTCACGACATGAAGATAATGGATAAGGCTTCTCAATCTACAGTAGACTTAAACGCTCGTGTACGTCCTTATATTGCATTTACTTTTGTAGGTTTATTGGTAGCTGTTGATATTGTAGGTTTGGGCTGGGCTATCTACACAGGTGTAGACTTTACTGTTGCTATGAATAACTGTTTTAGTGATGATGAGATGGCTATTGTGTCATCAATCATTGGCTTCTACTTTGGTTCACGTCAATGGGAAAAACATCGTGAAGGCAAGTAAAAAACTATTAGATATGCTAAAGCATCACGAGGGTGTAAGATATAAACCTTATCAATGTCCTGCATTATTATGGACTATAGGCGTAGGTCACTTAATGTACCCTGAGCAAGCTAAACTTCCAATGGGTGAACGTAAGGCTTATCCATTAAAATCACAAGATAACCGAACATGGAGCAAAGAAGAAGTTGACTCAATACTGGCTAAAGATGTCGAAAGATTTGAGCGTGGGGTTGCCCGATTTGTACCTGTCAAACTTACACAAGGTGAGTTTGATTGCTTGGTCAGTTTTAGCTTTAATCTTGGTCTTGGTACACTTCAAAGGTCAACCATCCGTCAGGCGCTTTTGCGTGGGGATAAAATTACGGCTATGCAAAGTCTTAGGAAATACAACAAAGCAGGTGGAAAAGTTCTAAAAGGACTAGATAATCGTAGAAAAGATGAAGAAGCACTTTTTTGGTCAAAATAATGTGCGTTTATAGCGATTATTTTTTAAGTTTAGTATCGTAGCTTAGGTTTTATATAATAATGCGTTTTAGCCCACTTAAAATGCGTTTAATGATAATCCTAGCCTATTTTAATGGTTTTACTGATGCTGAAAATCCATTTTTCTGATACTATGTAATACATTCAATGCAAAAATCGTTGTGTTGAATATTTTGCGAAATATTACATACAAAGGAAATTATTATGTGGACTAAACCAGCAGCTACAGAAATGCGTTTTGGCTTTGAAGTAACCCTCTATGTGATGAACCGCTAGTCACCTTCTAGTTGTTTGTTTAACAGCTCCTCTTTCTCATATACTGCACCAGGGTCTATGGGAGGAGGAGTCCAACCTCCGTTAGTTTTCTTCTTCCCAAATATCTTATCAAACTGTTCTTCACCTTCTTTACTCAGCGTTCTGCTAATTAAATTGTCACCTGTAATATCGTTAATTGCCATAATAAAGTTCCTTCGCTAGTTGAATGTAATGTTCAGCCTTCTCTAAATCCTCAAGTCCATTCTTTGCTCTATGACGACAAACATACTTAATCACGTTTGCCTCTAAGAAAGCAATGTCATTCTTCACAATAAACTCTACTGGCTGAATAATATAGTTTTTATAATGCTGTCCTGAAACCTGTGTATCTAATGCACTCATTTAAATTCCTCTGCTAACTGTTTATAACCTTTACCGGTAGGATGTATTCCATCTTTAGATAATGACATAATAGGCAACACAGTATCACCATAATCTTCTGATACCTCTAGTACCATTCTACGTACATCATTAATATCTACACCACCAGCAGGTAGATTACCCTCAGGCAACACCCAATATACTCGTTTAGCCCCTATATCGTGACGTATCTTAACTAACTCTTGTTTAGTCTTAACCCACTTGTGGTCGTTACTTCCTAGACTGATTAAAACTGTTTCAGCGTTTAGATTCTCGTATTGATACTTACGATTCCATTGCTGTGAGTTAATGCCACCTTTAGATAGCGACCTGCACTCTTGTTTATACATAGACACACCTACTGCTATGCTATCCCCTAGTATCAAACAATCAATCATGTAATCTTTCCCTGTAAAAATGATAAATAGCAATTCCACAGGCAAAGCCTAAAAAGAACGCTGTACTGTAACATAATACGTACTCGATAATTAATTTCACTTATTATGTTCCTCACGCATATCTCTCATAGACTCACGCTCAACCATCTCTACAATCATGTTAATGGCTTTACCTAACTCAAGCAATGTAATGTCATCACCAACACCTTTTAAGTAGCGTTTAATGGTCGTAGCAAGCAGTTCATAATGCTTATCGCTATAGTTCACCATAGTAGTGTTCTCCAGTATTACCATTCTGTGAGATAACTTTCTGTCTACTTTCATCACCCCATGTTTCCCAACCATCAATGCTTACCAATGCCGAACGATTCCTGCACAGATAAAGAGGCACGTTACAATCTCTAAAATCGTCATTCCTGTTTTCCTTTGTAATAAAGTTGTTAGGATGCAATCTATAACGCTCTGCCATTTGAAACTTAACTTCTTCAACCTTTCGTAGATATTCATCATACTTTAATCTTTCGTCATACGTTTGTTTAACTAAAATCTGTTTGATAACTTCCATTATAATGCTCCATCATATAAAGAGAATGTACTACCAATACCTCGATTAACTTTTGGTTTAGGTTTTTGATACGCATAGAACCCAGCAGGTCTATTAGAGTTCATCACAATAGTAGCGTTAGGATTGCCTTTTACTTTGATGTAAACATCTTTACCTGGCTTATCATTGTTAATGTTAATCTTAATTTGAGATTTGTATTCTTTTAATGCAGTTTCTAAGTCATCGTTCATTTCAATAGAAGCAATAAACTCGTAACCATAGTATTTCTTTTTAGTCTTTTTATAGAAGAATGACTGTTTCTTACCTAGAGGACAGTTACCTTTATGGTCTGCAATCACATAGCCTTCATGCTTTAAGCGTTGCATATCCTCAATGATACGTGCTGCTTTCTCGTCTAGTTCTGTTGTAATTTGTTTTGTTGTTAAGATTTTATCTTTTAGCAACTCAAGTATTTTTATACGTCTACGTACTGCAATAATCGACTGTAAATAACATTTCTTTGATGTTTTAAATTCCACAACTATCTCCTTAATTGGTGGGGTACTCACAGGTTCAATAAAATAATCACAAGATATTGAGGTCTGAGCTACCAGACAAATATGCTTTCCCCCATAACTCTAAATGTAAAATATACTTTACATCAAAATTATGTAACTGACTGACTAGAACGGAATGTCGTCCTCAAACGCATCCGGTACATAACCATTAGCTTTAGCTGGCTCACCTGCTTCTTTAACGTATGGTTCACTAAATGCAAAGCTAAAGAACTTACCTGACTTGCCTTCCTTCAACCATGCTGACATACGCATCTCTTTACCATTGACCATGCAGTTACCTGTGTAGTCTGGGTGGCTTTCTTTCTCTTTACGGTTGTTCTTAAATAAACTACCAGAGTTATCTCGTTGTTCGTATTGTGCCATTTTCTAACCTTTCTTGAGTGTTGAACGTGTTTTACTATCTAATAAAGACCATAACGCAGTCTTTTCTTCATTTGTTAAATCTGATACTGAATCTTTTGCTGCTTGTACATCATCATTTTTTACTAACCATGTTATTTCTTCTGCAATTCCGTGTAACAATTCTTTATCTGCTGCACTAAAGTTATCTAATGCACCAGCTAACGGAGTTACAGACTCAGGCTTTTTTACAGGAGTACCACTATCTGTACCTGTTACTGCATCTAACACATCATGCTCAACAATCTCCATTGCTGTTACCCACAAGTAACGTCTTTGATATGTTTCTACTGCACCGATGTTTTGTACTTCATGGCAACCTTTTAACGCTGCTGAACCCATAGGGCTAGTAATCACAATGTTATCTGTACCATCAGTAATCGTTAGTGTTGCAAGGTCTTGTGTGTATGAAACCACACCACATAAACCTAGTTCGTTAAAAATGTTTTGAATTGTAGGCAAAAAGTCACCTAGTTCAAAGTATTTATAGCCAGCAAACTTATTGTGACCAGACTTAGTTAGAGCTGTGTTCTGTAGCTTTAGTCTAGCTTGCATTAGTTTTGTATATACATTACTCATGATTCGTAATCTTCCATTTTATCTCTAAGAATTAACTTAAGTGCCTCAACATCTTCAAGCGCCTGAATAAGTGGTAACACATCTGTTCCTAACCACATTACTTTTCTAATATCAATCTCTACATATTCTGATTCTAAGTCACCAAAGTAAACTGCACTAACATCCAGGTCGTACTCTACTGTTAGCTCTAATCCGTTTACTACTAAGTTTGTAATCATTATTTAGTCCTTTCATATCCGTTAAAGTCTAACACTACCCATTGATTGCCTACTCGTACAGCATTGATTCTCTTGTTGGCACATAGTCGTCTGACCCAAGCAGGTGTGACGTTCAAAAGCTCTGCTGCTTCGTCTACACTTATCATTAATTGCTCTTTCATACTCACCTTTCTTTGTTTCAAGTTTGATATTATAACATCTCTTTTGCAGTAGTCCAATGGTTTTCACCACAGCACCCAAGACTGTCGCCTTTAGGTTCTCCACAATATATACATACGATTTCATCTTCATCATAATCCTCATACTCCTCACGAGTTATTTGATATTCATACATTGCTTGGCACATTACTCAATCTCCAGTTTAGTTCTGCCTAAATATCTTTCGTCTGTATAAGTTTTGCTATCCCAAAACTGAATTTCCAAGCCATGATTAGTCATCATCTTATACACATACAAATATTGTGGCTCTTTAGACTGTTGTTTAATGCGGAACTCAACATCATCTCTATGCCACATAGGTCTACCATCTCCTACATCTATCCATTCAAATTCTGTAGCGTATGCTTTCCATTGAACCTCTATGCCATCAGCCCATGCTTTTATTTCTTTATGCCATTTATGCTGTGCCATTACACATTCCTTTCAACAATAATATCTTCAGCAACTGTGTACATAGCAGCCATAAGACCTTTAGAAAATATTAGCAAGTCTTTATCAGCTTCTTCTTTAGCACCTGGTTTAGTATTGTGTACACGACTACAGTAAGCCTTAAACATTGCACGTAAATAACCTTTAGTAACGTCAAAGTCTACACACTCATCAAACAATAACTCTGCAACAAAAGTATCTTCGTCTGCTGCATCTTCAATTGCATTTTCTAACCATTCCATGTCATCATCCTTTGCTGGTATTTCATGTGGGTTATTAAGGTAATATTCTCTATAATCGCTCATAATTATTTCCAGTCAAAAAATTTAGCTAATACTTCAGCAACTAATAAAATTATAATAAATACTGCAAGACCTAATATTACGATTGTTAAGTTATCCATGTTGCTCTCCTGTTGTTAATGTGTTCATTGTATCGACTTTGAAACTTGTGTCAACATTTATTTTTAAATTAAACAACAAAGATTAATAAGTTTTTTTAATTGGTTTATTTTTTAGGTCGTGAGTAAACTTTGGGTTTAGTGATTAGCATATATTTAAACTATATCTTGACTTTTATAGTGATTTATGCTATAGTTTTGGAAAGGCTAGGTTATGCAGACCGAAAAGATAGTTCCCACGACTATCCTGCCCTCTTTCAAATATCGTGGATAAACAAGTGGAGTTTATATGTACTACTATCAGCACCATATTGGTGACTATCGAAAAGACACATCCCATTTAAGTTTAATAGAGCATGGTATATATCGCCAGCTATTAGACCTTTACTACATCACAGAAAAGCCTTTAGACAAAAAGTCTATACGATTAATTGGTGCTAGAACAGACCAGGAGATTGCTATGGCTGAATTAATACTTAATGAGTTCTTTGAGAAAAAAGGCACAAAGTATTTTCATAAAAGATGTGATGATGAGATTCAAAACTATAAATTGAAAAGTTTTAACGCTTCTGAGAGTTCTAAGAAAAGATGGAACAATATCAAGAAGTTACACGATGCGAACGCAATGCCAACGCAATCCGAACGCAATGCTAACCAAGAACCAATAACCAAGAACCAAAAAACATCTTTACCTAAAGATTTTAAGGTCAGCGAAAGAGTCATAAGTTGGGCTAATGAAAAAGGTTATCGTGATTTAAATAAACATTTAGACAATTTTATTTTAGTAGCTCAATCTAACAACTACAAATATACAGATTGGGATGCAGCGTTTATGAGAGCAATTAAAGATAACTGGGCAAAAGTAGCAAGTAAAGAAGTTAGGTTGTCACTATGATTATCAATCCTAAAAGCCTTATAAACGATATTGAAAACCTTTACGAAACAGGAGTAGCACGTGGACATACAACTGGTTGGTCAAATGTTGACGAGTATTTTACTGTTAAGCATGGTGAGTTTACTGTTATTACAGGTATGCCTTCTCACGGAAAGTCAGAATGGTTGGATGCGTTATGCGTTAATCTTGCTGTACATCATAACTATCGTATTGCAATGTTTAGTCCTGAGAACCATCCTTTAGAGATGCACGCTAAGAAAATCATAGAAAAGTACGCAGGTAAACCTTTCTTTGGTAAATCTCGCATGTCACATGATGAAATGCTTGCTTCTATAGACAGAATGAATAAGAACTTTGCGTTCATTAAGCCTGAAGAAACAGCCTTCACACCAATTAACATTATTGATGAAGCATTACCTTGGTTAGATATGTCTATTACACAGCCTAGAGCTATGGTAATTGACCCTTGGAACGAGATGGACCACTACAGACCAGCAGGTCTAACAGAAACAGAATACATCAGCCGTGTACTGACAGAACTACGTAGAGCTGCACGTGAGTTTAGATGTCATCTATTCTTAGTAGCACATCCTACAAAGATGGCTAAAGACAAAGATGGTAACTATCCTGTGCCTCGCCCCTACGACATTGCCGGTAGTGCTCATTTTTTTAACAAGTGCGATAATGCGATAACCATTTGGCGTGACGTAATGAACGCACCACAAGAAACACAAGTACACATACAGAAGGTACGTTTTAACAGCACAGGTCATCCTGGTGTTGCACAGTTGTTGTATGATTACAATAAAGCTACTTACATTAACGAACCTGAATTTTATAGGAGCATCTCATGAGATTAATATTATTAGCATTGTTAGCATTATCTTTTAACGCACAGGCTTGTTCATATCAAGATGGATGGAATTGTCCATCACCTCCTATTTATATTCCTGTTCCTGTTGCACCACCTGTTTACATACCACCTGTAAGCCCAGGTCAACCACCTGTAATGACACCATTTAGCCCAGGAAGATAATATGATATTAGTCGAAGTATTTGATAGCGAAGAAGAAGATGCAAACATGGTATGTTTAATGACGTTTGAAAACTCATACAAGTTTGATGCTTTCTTTGGTAACTGTTCGTTTGAAGATGACTTATATTTTCAAATCATGGACTATGAAACAATGATGGAAACTATACAATGACCATTAACGACTTTGTAAAAGCTATTAAAGAATGGAGTCCTAATGCTGAGTTTAAAGCTGTTAAAGACGGTGAAGTGTATAAAAGCAAAGGATGGTTACAAAAATATGAAGATAAACAGTACAGAGAGATAACACCTTATGTGCCAGCAGAAAAAATGTCCTACGTGCGGTCAAAGTCAAAAACGGTCATTACCCCAAAACGCTAGATTACATAAACTATTCATGCTGATGTCTGAAAGTTTCAAAGGTAAAGACGGACTATACCATCCTCACCAATGGTGGAAGGTCATGTGCAAGGATAGATGGCTAGGTTATAATGAGTATGAAGGTGCTAATGGCATTATCTATGCGTTAAAATCTACTGCTGAACTAAGTGTAGAAGAACTTAATACTTTTATGAATGAAGTTGAAAAGTTCTGTGCTGAACGTGGTGTTTATTTACAGGACTAGCTTATGATGCGTAACCCACTAGCTGTTCACATAGACTTTAAAGACCTGCAAGGCATTACAGGCAAAAGAATACCGTCTAACATTGACATGATATTAGAACGTCATGGCAGGTTTCTTGTTGGTGAATGGAAACGTGAGAATGAAAAGATTAGTTTAGGTCAAGAAATATTACTAAAGCAATTAGCTAAAGTAGATAAGTTTACTGTATTAGTTATTGTTGGTGATACAGATGACGGAATGAAAGTAAGCAAGATATGGCAGTTAAGATATGATGAAACATGGAGTTTGCTAGGCAGGTCTGTAGAAGATTTAAAAAAATATATAATTGACTGGGATAACAATGCCTAACTATCGTAACAAGAAATTACTAGAACTATGTCGTGAACTACCATGTCAAGTATGTGGTCGTGTAGATGGTACTGTATGCGCTGCACACTCAAACCAACAGCGTGATGGCAAAGGTACAGGCATCAAGGCTAGTGATGCTATGGTGGCTTCTATGTGTCACTCATGCCATACACAGTTGGATAACGGTAAAGACTTAACTAAAGAAGAACGTAGAGAGATATGGGAACTAGCCCACAGACTAACAATCAGATACATGATTGAGAATGATATGCTGGTGGTTAAATGATTAAACTTACATTGCCATTTGCAACATCCGCAAATCATAGTCATCATTATGGCTCTGGACGCAAATTTTTAAGCAAAAAGACTAAAGATTTTCGTCAGCAAGTGCAAGATATTGTTGTAGACGCAAAAGCTAAGATACATGGAACACCTAGACTAGCTATATTCTACGCAGTATATCCACCTGACAAAAGGCGTAGAGATTTAGGTAATTATGAGAAGCAAACAACTGATGCACTCATGGCTGCTGGTGTATTTGAAGATGACAGTCAGATTGACTTTATTTGGATGGTACGCAAGGAAGTAGTAAAAGGTGGTATGATTAAAGCTGTAATAGTCGAGAATGATGATATAGATGCCATTATAGAGCATTACAGGGAGGTTTTTAATGGATAGTGGTAAGGTTCTTTACTACCTAGATATATGGCGTGATTACATGAAAGGTAATACTACCAAGCTAGGCTATCCAAGCAAAGCAGCAGGATTTTTGTCATCAGGAGTCACTTCTTTCGATGATATGCACGATGAAATAGATATTAACTCTGCACGTACAGTAGACCAAGTTATAGACGACCTACCTAAACTACAAAGAGATGCTATTTACTTTGTTTACTTAGGACAAAAAGTCAAAATGACAGATACACAGTTAGAACTAAACTATGATTTAGCTTTAGATAACTTACAAGTAAAACTAACTGAAAAACATTTATATTAAATAACACTTGACAAATCCTCTCAATTATGATATTATGTAAACCAAGTAGGAAAGTTGCGTCTAAAAATCGTATTTACCTATCTCCGTTCAGACTCACTTAGGTGGGTCTTTTTTTTGTTTAAGGATACATATGCCATTAAAGCCAGGTAAAAGCCAAAAGGTTATCAGCAAGAACATTAAGACTGAGATGGCAGCAGGTAAGCCTCAAGCTCAAGCTGTGGCAATTGCCTTATCTAAAGCTGGCAAAGCCAAGAAAAAAGGAAAATAATCATGCCAATGGTCGGTAAAAAGAAATTCCCTTACACAGAGAAGGGCAAGAAAGAAGCTAACGAGTACGCTAAGAAATCAGGCATGAAAAAAAAACCTGCACCTAAGAAGAAATAAAATGGCTAAGACAGGTCTATATGCAAACATCCATGCCAAACGCAAGCGTATTGAAGCTGGCTCTGGTGAGAAGATGAATAAGGTAGGCAGTAAAGCAGCTCCTTCAGCTAAAGACTTCAAGGATGCAGCAAAGACAGCCAAGAAAGCTAAAAAATGAAGAAGGACTCAAGATTAGAGAAAGCTGGAGTATCAGGTTATAATAAGCCTAAGGCTACACCTAGTCATCCAACTAAAAGCCATGTTGTTGTTGCTAAAGAAGGCGACACAGTAAAGACCATTCGTTTTGGTCAACAAGGCGTTAAAGGAAGTCCAGATGGTAGCAAGCGTAATGAGTCATTCAAAGCTCGTCATGCAGAGAACATTGCTAAAGGCAAGTTGAGTGCTGCTTACTGGGCTAACAAGGTTAAATGGTAAAACTTCATATATATGTAGGATTTGATGGTAAGGTAGAACCAATTGCTTACCATACGTTTTGTCAGTCTGTCATAGAACACAGCAGTATTCCAGTATCGTTCACACCATTAGCGTTGAATACGTTGAAGGACTATCAAGAGAAGCATAAAGACGGCAGTAATGCTTTCATTTATTCTCGATTCCTAGTGCCTTATTTAAACGATTACAAAGGTATTGCTCTGTTCTGTGATGGCGACATGATATGTCAAGGCGATGTAGCAGAACTACTAGAGCTTGCAGACCCATCATTAGCAGTACAAGTCGTTAAGCACGACTACAAGACAAAGCATCCTGTTAAATATTTGGGTGCAAAGAATGACGATTACCCTAGAAAGAACTGGTCATCTGTCATCTTATGGAATTGCCATCATTGGCAAAATCAAAAGCTATCGCCTCAGGTGGTGATGGAATCTACCGGCTCGTACCTTCATCGGTTTAGCTGGCTTGAAGATAGATTCATTGGTGACTTACCTGTAGAGTGGAATTGGTTAGAGACTGAGTATGTATATAACAAAGATGCTAAGTTAATACACCACACACTAGGTACACCATGCTTTAAAGATTATCAATACTCCCCTTACTCACATGAATGGTGGAGTACTTATCACAGAATGATTTATCCTTTAACAGGGGATAATAAAATAAGTAATTTATAGGGGAATATTATGGGTGGTGGTAAAAGCAAAAAGGTTAGAGTTCCAGTCTATCCAGCTATTGAAGGACCGATGGTAGCTCAGATGGTGGCACGTGCTAATCAAGCATCACAGAACGTAGGAGTACCTACACTTGCTGAACTATTCCCATATATGAATCAAAACCCATTCTTGGGTATGCAACAAGGTACTATCCCTACAAACAATATGATGGGTGCAGGTCGCTTCTTAGGTCAAGGTATGACAGATATGTCACAAGCACCTATGAATATGCCATCTATGCCACAAGGTATGATGTACGGATATAACCCACAACAATCAGCATTGCTTAACGCTTTAATGAATCCAGGTGTATCAATGAACTCAGGTACACCACAATTTAGCTTTAACGCACCAACAACTAACACATAATAGGACAATGACCAACCTATACGGAGTCATAAAATCAAATGCAAGATAACATTCAGTACGTTGAAATAAACAAATTAATCCCTTATGTAAATAATGCTAGAACGCATGATGATGCACAAGTAACACAAATAGCATCAAGCATTAGGGAGTTTGGGTTTAATAACCCTGTGCTAATAGATAAAGACAACGGCATTATTGCTGGTCATGGGCGTGTAATGGCAGCCAAAAAGCTAGGACTTATTGAAGTTCCAACTATTACACTTGACCATTTAACCGAAGCACAGCGCAAAGCGTACATACTTGCTGACAATAGAATTGCTTTAAATAGTGGCTGGGATAACGAGCTGCTTGCATTAGAGCTACAAGAGCTAGACACTAACATTGACTTATCTTTGCTAGGCTTTGATGCTGATGAGTTAAACGCTTTACTTAATCCTGTAGAGCTAACAGATGGGCTAACAGATGAAGATGCTGTGCCTGATGTGCCTGATGAACCAAAAACAAGGCTAGGCGATATATATCAACTAGGTAACCACCGTTTAATGTGTGGTGATAGCACAAGCATTGATGCAGTAGAAAAACTAATGAATGGCAACGCTGTTGATTTAATTTTTACAGACCCACCGTATAACGTGGCATTTAATGGTCGTAGTGGCAAGCATGATGTAATTATGAATGACAACTTATCTGAAAGTGATTTTGGTTCATTTATTGACGAAGTATGCAATACCATTAAAGCAATTAACCCTAAAGCATATTATATTTGGTGCAACTGGAATTTTTACGGTGTATTGCAAGGAAAGTTAGATTACAAAACCTGTATTGTTTGGGCTAAAAATGTATTTGGTATGGGCAATGGGTATAGACACCAACATGAGTTTTGTTTGTTTAATGGCAAAATTGATGAAGTAATTAAAAATGAATCAGATTTGTGGGAAGTTAAAAAAGACCACAACTACGTTCATCCTACACAAAAGCCTGTGGCATTGTCTGTAAGGGCGTTTGGCAATCATATTAAGTTACTAAACGTATTAGACTTGTTTGGTGGAAGTGGTAGTACATTAATTGGTGCAGAGCAAACAGGACGTAAAGCATTTGTAATGGAGCTTGACCCAAAGTATTGTGATGTTATAGTAAGACGCTGGGAAGACTTTACTGGTAAGAAAGCGGAGCTATTATGATATTCAAACGATGGGCAATTAGATTTAAACATGACAAGTCGCCTTTAGACGCTGGTTCTTATGTACATAAGTCAGCAGCTAATAAGGCTTTAGAAGCTATGCCTAATAAAGATAAGCTAGAAGTAACCCAGGTTGCTATCATGAGTTTAGAATTAGCAGAGCATTTGGCTGGTAGTCTTTCGGAGTTATAAAAGAAAATGCAAGGTATAGAACACAAACCTACTGATGACAGCAGAAAGCTAGTCCGTAGTTTGAGTGCTGTTGGTATTCGCTATGTGGATATTGCTCAAAAACTAGACATTACTGATGACACATTAGTAAAGTATTATAAAAAAGAGCTTGATGATGGTCGCATTGATGCTAATGCAGCTATTGGTCAAACATTATTCCAACAAGCTAAAGACGGCAATACTTCTGCTGCAATCTTTTGGCTAAAAACAAGGGCTGGATGGAAAGAAACACAATCGCATGAGATTGTAAATTCTGACGGTACACCAGCAAGCATAGGTATTACATTTGTTAAACCAGAAAGCAACAGCACAGTTTCCTGATAAGCTAGAGTTTTTATTTAGCCCTTCACGTATCAAGGCTATCTATGGTGGTCGAGGTTCAGGCAAGTCATGGGGAGTAGCAAGAGCTTTACTTCTTATGGGAGCTAACAGACCTTTACGTATCCTATGCGCTCGTGAAGTTCAAAAGTCTATTAAGCAATCAGTACATACATTACTAAGTGACCAGATACAAGCATTAGGCTTAGGTGCTTTCTACGAGATACTAGAAGCTGAGATTAGAGGGCAGAACGGTACATTGTTTAGCTTTGCTGGTCTAGCTACTAACACAGTAGAGTCAATCAAGTCTTTTGAAGGATGTGACATTGCATGGGTAGAAGAAGCTCAGACAGTATCTAAACGCTCATGGGATATTCTTATCCCTACTATTCGTAAACCTAGCTCTGAGATATGGGTAACATTTAACCCTGACGTTGATACAGATGATACTTACCAACGTTTCGTAGTAAACCCACCTGAGTTTGCTAAAGTAGTAAAAGTAAACTGGAGTGATAATCCTTGGTTTCCTAATGTACTAGAAGAAGAACGCTTACACAGTTTAGCTCACAATCCTGACTACAAGAACATTTGGGAAGGTGAATGTAAAGCTGCTGTAGACGGTGCTATCTATGCTAACGAGATTAGAGAGGCTCAAGAGAATGGTCGTATCACTACAGTACCTTACGACCCTATGCTTAAAGTTCATGTTGTTATGGACTTGGGTTGGAATGATTCTATGTCTGTTATCTTATGTCAGCGTGGCGTTAGTGACATCCGTATTGTTGGCTATATTGAAGATGACCATAGAACGCTTGACTCGTATTCAAGCGAACTTAAGTCGTTAAACTATAACTGGGGTCAGATGTTCTTACCACATGACGGTAGGACTAAAGACTTCAAGTACGGTATCAGCGCAGAAGATATTATGCGTAAGCAAGGTTGGGATGTACGTATTGTGCCTATGAATGACATTGAGTCAGGAATTAAACTAGCACGTATGAACTTCCATCGCTGTTACTTTGATAAAGCAGCAACAAGGTTAGTAGACTGTCTTAAACACTATAGACGTTCTATCAACTCAAATACACAAGAGCCAGGCGCTCCATTGCATGATGAATACTCTCATGGTGCAGATGCTTTCAGATACATGGCTACATCTATTGATGCTATGAAGAATGAAACATGGGGTGGCGACGCTATTAAATACAACTCACGTGGAATTGTTTAAAAGGGATTCAGATGAAGTTAAGCGACTCAGAAATTATCTATCGCATAGAGCAGGAAGAACAGATTGCTTATGGCATCAATGACTCTGCTTTGTCTGATGACCGAGCCAATGCCATTGACTATTACTTAGGTGAGTCTTTAGGTAATGAGGTTGAGGGTCGTTCACAAGTCATCTCTATGGATGTTCAGGATACGATTGAGGCTGCATTACCACAGCTTATTAAAGTATTCGTATCAGGTGACAAAGTAGTACAGTTCAATCCTAAGAACCAAGAGGATATGGATGCTGCTGACCAAGAGACTGATTACATCAACCATGTGGTCATGGAAAAGAATGAAGGCTACACAACTTTCTATGTATGGTTCAAGGATGCTTTGTTATCTAAGAACGGTTACGTAAAAGCGTACTACAAGAAAGAGTCTGACGTTATCGAGGAATCATACGAAGGCTTGACAGATGCTCAAGTACAGATGATGGCTAGTGATGACAAGATTGAAGTGTTAGAGCATACAGCTTATGCAGACCCTTCTGTTGACGTAATGGCTTTACAAGAGCAAGCAATGATGATGGGTCAAGACCCAATGTCTATTATGCCTCCTATGTTGCATGACGTTAAGATTAAGATTACAGAAACTAGAGATAGAATCTGTATTGAGAACGTAGCACCTGAGAACATGATGATTTCAGTTGATACATCTAGCCCATCTTTAGCTGATGCACGCTTTGTACAACATCGTGAGATTATGACTCGCTCTGCTGCTGCTGAACAGTTTGGTCTAAGCATGAAGAAGATTGATGCAATCTTTGCTGAAACAAATGAAGCCTATCAGTTAGAAGCTATTGCTCGTGACATCTACAATGAAGAATATGACCGTGTAGTAGAAGGTGCAAACATCTTAGTACGTGATACTTATATCCGTATTGATGGTGAGTTAATGCGTTACGTAGTGATTGGTAATAACATTGTCTACAAAGAAAAGACAGACGTTATTCCTTTTGCTTGCTTGACTCCAATGATTATGCCACACAGACACATTGGTCGTTCTTATGCTGACTTGACTATGGACATTCAGTTGATTAAGTCAACTCTGTTACGTGGTCAGTTAGACAATATGTACCTAGCTAACAATGGTCGCTATGCTATCTCTAGTCGTGTAAACCTAGATGATATGTTGACATCACGTCCAGGTGGTATTGTTCGTGTTGAAGGTGAACCAGGTTCAGCAATCATGCCACTAAGTCACCCACCACTACCAGCTTCTAGCTTTGGTATGGTTGAGTACATGGACAAGATGAAAGAGCAACGTACAGGTGTTACAGCTTACAACCAAGGCTTAGATGCTAACGCTCTTAACAAGACAGCTTCAGGCATTGCACAAATCATGTCTGCTTCACAACAACGTATTGAGTTAGTCGCTCGTACATTTGCTGAGACAGGCGTTAAAGACTTATTTAAGTTGGTACATCGCTTAGTTCGTACTTCATACACTAAACCTGACATTGTACGCTTACGTAATAAGTGGGTAGAAGTAGACCCTAGGGAATGGAAGAATCGTAACGATTTGACTATTTCTGTAGGCTTAGGCGCAGGTAATAAAGACCAACAGTTAGCTCACTTAACTACAATCTTACAGATGCAGAAAGAAGCATTAGCAGCAGGTGTTACATCACCTGAGAAGATTTACAATGCTTTAGCTAAGTTGACACAGAACGCTGGCTTTAAAGACCCTGAGGAATTTTGGACTAATCCTTCCGAGAACCCACCTCAACAGCAACAACCTGACCCTGGTCAAGCATTGCTTGAAGGTCAATTGCAAATCGAACAGCTTAAAGCACAGTCTGAACAACAGATTGCACAGCAGAAAGCAGAAGCACAGTTCATGCAAGAGCAAGAGCGTTCAAAGAATGATATAATCATTGAGCGTGAAAAGATGGCAGCGCAAATGGAACTAGAGCGTTACAAAGCTCAGTTACGTGCAGAAACAGACTTAGCCATCGCTCAAATAAAGGCAGGTTATGGACAAGCAACTTACTGAAGTTAAACGTGGTGAACAAGCAGCACAGGTCTTAGATAATCCTTTATTTAAAGAATCTGTAGAGAAAGTACGTGAAGGAATCATCAGGAGTATGGCTACAAGCCCTCTAGGAGACTCGGAAACGCACAATCGCTTAGTCATTGCTATGCAACTATTAAATCAGATTGAAAAGCAGCTTACGGACGTTATACAGACTGGCAAGATGGCAGCTATACAAACGGATAATAAGTTTAAAATATTTAAATAAGGGGTTATATGGATAACATATATGGTTTGCTAGGAGAGCCTAGCTCTGGTGGCTTGACATACATGGACTATCCTAACCCTTATGGTTTACGTGCTTTTAAAAAGAAAGACGGTACTTACGGTGGCGAGATGCTACCTAAGTCTGTAGGTTGGCTAGGATTGCTAGAAGGTAAAGGCGACATGAGAGGCTCTAAGGTAACAGAGTATTCAATGGATGATGAACGTGGTAGCTTCCCTACTGTAGTTCCAACGTTAACACCTGTAGAACTAGATAAAGTAGTTCGTGGCAATGTAACTGACGAGATGTTAAGAAAAGCCCTTGAGTATCGTGACTTGATGCAATCACAAGGACTATCACCTTTCTACAATGAATTTAATTACGGTAAATAGAATTTAGGTAACGGACAAGCCTAAACAAGAAGCTCACTATATGTGGGCTTTTTTATTGTCCATTTTAGGAGTAGTAAAATGAGTGACCAAGCCTTAGAGCAGTCGCCACAAGATAAGTTGATGGCTATGCTCGATGAAGTATCTGATGATGAATCTATTAATTTAGATGCACCAGAGGAGGAGCAGGAAAATGAAGAAGTGGAAGAAGAAGTTAATACCGAGGAATCAGAGGAAGCTGATGCAGATACTGATGATGAGGGACTTGAGGCTGATGAGGAAGAAGTTGAGGAGGACTCTAACGAGCAACCCACCTCTCTGAAACTTAAAGTCAATGGTGAAGAACTTGAGAAACCACTTGATGAAGTCATCGCACTAGCCCAACAAGGGTTAGATTACACCAAGAAAACACAAGAAGTAGCAGAGCAACGTAAAGCATTAGAAGAATACGCTCAGACTGTTAAAGTCCAAGAGGAAGTCTTTATGCAACAAGTTCAGTTACAGCAAGCGTTGATTGGTGACGTAGCGCAACTAACAGCAGTCGATAAGCAGCTCGCAGCCTTTAATGACGTCAACTGGCAAGAGCTAAGCGATAACGATTTCGTAGAAGCGCAAAAACTGTTCTTTACATATAACCAGCTTCAACAACAACGTGGTCAATTGGCTACCGAGCTTGAAGCCAAAGCGCAGCAAATTCAGCAGACACAAGCTGCTAAGATGCAAGAGAAAATCGCACAAGGCAAAGAGATTCTAGCTAAAGAAATCCCTAATTGGAGTCGTGAGACCACCCAAGAACTGATGACTTTCGGCAAAGAGTACGGCTTTAGTGACGATGAACTAGGCACAATCATAGACCCACGTCACGTGAAGGTCTTACATGATGCTATGCAATGGCGCAAGTTACAAAAGAATTCGGTTGCAAAGAACAAAGTGTCACAAGCTAAACCTGTCGTGAAGCCAGGTGCTAAAGATACAAAACAGGAAGCTACATCAGCTAACCGTCAAGTACGTGAGCAATTACGTAAGACTGGTAAATCTGACTTAGCACAAAAATTAATTGAAAATATGATTTAGGGGAATAAACATGGCTGTTTCATCAACCAACACCTATACCGGTAAGGGTATTGCAGAGTCTTTTGAAGATGTAATCTTTGATATTAGCCCAGAAGATACACCATTGCTTTCATTAGCAAAACGTATGTCTGCTGGTCAAACTTACCACCAATGGCAAACAGATGCTTTAGCTGCTGCTGCAACTAACACAGGTATCGAGGGTGACGACTCATCATTCGCTACTTTGGCTGCTACAACAGTATTGGGCAACTACACACAAATCTCACGTAAAACAGTTCAAATCTCTGGTACATACGATGTTGTTAAGAAATACGGTCGTAAATCAGAGGTTGCTTACCAACTAATGAAGGGTGGTAAAGAACTTAAACGTGACATGGAATATGCAATCGTACGTAACCAAGCTTCTTCAGCTGGTGGCGCTGCTACTGCACGTTCAACTGCTGGCGTTGAATCATGGATTACTAACCGTGTGTTAGCTACAGGTTCTACAGCAGGTACAACACCTGGCTTCTCTAACGGTACTGTTGCTGCTCCTACAGACGGCACACAAGTAACATTCGTTGAAGCTGATTTGAAATCTGCATTGCAATTAGCATGGACAGACGGTGGCGAACCATCATTAATCTTGATGTCAGCTACTAACAAAGCACGTTTCTCAACATTCGCTGGTATCGCTACTAAGTTCAACAACGTACAAGGTACTGCACAAGCAACTATCACTGGTGCTGCTGACGTTTACGTTTCTGACTTCGGTAATCACACAGTTAAACTTGACCGCTTCATGCGTGACCAAGCTGTAT
>JACCDQ012204697.1_pt1 | contig 37526 bp, 28 predicted proteins | sample 7446031 | NCBI WGS metagenome assembly JACCDQ01 (sample SAMN15323442, study PRJNA562643) | freshwater metagenome | isolation source: river surface water | place: USA:Blue River Watershed | collected 2017-08-17 | reverse complement strand
AATTCAACATGACGTAAAGTCGCGAAGACGGCGTCAATCAGGTGGAAAGGATAAGAAGCGCCAGAATAACACGAAACGGGCGAAAACATGAAGACCCAGGTGGAATTACTCACGATTAGAAATGTAAATAACCCTACGAGAGATTATTTACATAATGAAATGAAAATTTACATATTGAAATGGAATGGAATCGCGAGCGGGTAGCGTAGCGGAATGAAATGGAATGGATCTACAACGATATTTCGGTGATTTTCATAAATGCGTCATAAAAAGCGCTATAAAATTGGACGGTATCATCACCGTTTATTCTCGTTAATGTTATATTTATGACACGGGGAGTAAGCGCCGCGTTATCAATACCACCGCAAATCGGGAAAATCGTACAACCTCTCGTTCCAGAACCAGCGGCATTTGGAAATTGTTGCTGTCGTTTTGCTACCATCGTACCGCCAATTGTAATGCTAGATTGAAACTTATCCAAACCACCATCTGAACCGCCCGTAATCTCATAGAAAGATCCATAATCCACAATAATTTTAGAATTGGCGGATTTGGGTGTGTATGTATATGTCGCTACGGTTCCAGATGAGATTGCCGTATTGATTTGAGAGATATCTGCCGATTCTAGAAACACCGTATTAATCGTTTGTCCAGTTGTCCACCTCGTCGGATTTACTGACCCGCTGACATCCAAACGCGCTTGGTTGTATAACAGTCCAGGTTGGGCGATAACTGTGTTCTTCACACCATTTGAAGTAATGAGAGCGTTGTTCGTTGGATTCACGACATTCGTAATTGGATAGTCTTTGTGCGAGAGAGGTTCCATCCACATCGAGAAGTTGTTCGTATTTTGTGTGTTGGCGTTTATGGCGCGTCCACGCACTTTATTCATAGAAAGGGATGACATTTGTTCTAAATACTGATATAATTATTATATATATTATTATCATAAATTTGGTATAGGTGTAGGTGTAGGTCTAGTAATATTATGTAATCTCTCGATACCCCAATCAATCATATTTTCATCATAATAGTGACCACGCTCCCTTGTTGAACGGAGCAATAACAACGTCGTTTATTTTACTTTTCATTTGCTGTACACGTGCTTCATGAAGTGGATCTAACATCTTTCCCGCCTCATAATTCTGAATACTCGACATTAATTTTGATGAAGCCGGATTTATTTCCGGTTTAGGCCCGTAACAATTCACCCCGGCTTTCATACTCGCGTTCTCGATATATCCGCCGTTAATACCCGGTCGACCGCAGCTGTTTTTCTTTGCAGGGTCGGTGCTTTTCTGGAGCTCCTCCCACGTCGATTTTTGTGTCGGATAAAGAATCATCTGATTATCAGACCATCCATAAGAACACCATTCTGCGCCAGATTTATGCGCCTCTTCCATCTGGTCTATATTTGCCAAATCTGCGCCATAAGCCTGACATAATGCCTTAGCGTTGTCATAATCATATATACTCGCTGGAATATGAAACACCTGTTTTCTCATTTTGAGTGATGGTGCGACTCCTAAATCTCCTACGTTCTCATCATCTCCAGACGGAATGGTTTGGGATAATGTGATTTGAGGTTTGGTAGAAAGAAGATTTGATATTTCGGTTGTAATATTTGTATTAAAAAAATACTGAAAGCCGTTGATTACGACAACCACAATAAAGATCGCCCATAGGAATATTTCTAGTATCGATACATTAGCAAATAATGTATTTTCACGAGTATCATTTTCGCTTTCACCCCCACCTAAAGCATTTACAACAAAATAAACCATAAAAAGAACAACGCAAATAAGTATAATTATACGCATATTGAGGTATTCGTCTACTCTACCATCGATCCATTCAAATATGCTACTTATTTGGTTAAACCCGGCGCGTACAGGTGTTTGTTCATTACCACCGCCAGGTATATTTTTTCGAGTTGGATGGGCCGGTAATGGAAGGGGGGCGTTTGATGATTGTGTCGACATGAATGAATAAACGAATGAATGAATAACTATATATTGTTGGTATAATATTGTGTCCTTGTTCTATTTAGATATTACGGCCTTCGGTTGTTGCTTTCGATAAAATAGACAATACGGTATATTACTTGTTAATGTATCTCCATTCATTTCTACCTGTTTCACATTCTCGTCGTTAAACATATACCATGTATTATTTGCGGTACATATTGTTGCGGTATAATGTCCACTTTTACTAAAATTTCCATGATGATTACAAATCGCATATAATTCATAAATATAACTTTCGCGCTTGTATCCATTTACGAATGAACTTAAATCTAAATCACGAAGTGGTATCTCAACCGGAATACTTATTTTTACGGGGCCTTGTTCGGTGTATTGAACACGCTTAAGATCTATTATCATTATGTTCGGTAAACTCCAATACATTATTCCGCGTTTTACATCTTGATATTTTCCACTTGATTCATTAAACCACGCGTTATTTCCCTCCATGACTTCGCCGTTACAATAATGTCTAAAACAGTCGGTCAATGTTGGAATACGCGTTTTTCCGGTTACAGGATCTTCGACATGAGGTATCGATAATGAAATAATAGAAAACGGATCTGGAGATATACTTAATATTTTAGATGTGTCATCCACTTCTGTAATAACCGACATCTGTATACCATAAAATAAATTCAGCATTTCCGAATAATTTTTTGAATACATCTGTTTCATCATCTCATAACATTTCTTACCTATGATATCCTTGTCATTATTTACACCCCCAGTTATTGTCATATTTACTTCTCTCGCGAGAGCCATATGAAACGAATCAAGCATAAAAACGAGGAACTCTTGGACATCGTTCTGTGAGTTTTGTGTAAATAATTCTTGATTTTTTAGTCGGGCGATTTGTTTCATCGACGCTATAAATCCACCAGGTGATACAATACAGTTTTCACTCCATATTAATGTTCGTAATTTGTCCCATTCGCTTAATAATACCGCGTCTGGCTTTTTTGTCAGGCGTTTCTTATATTTTTCATCATTTAAAAACCGGTTCAGTTCGTATGTATGCGATAATGCCTGGAGACACGAATTCACAAAGCACGTATTTCCTAAATTCATGAGTCCGGTAATACCTTTTCCCGTAAAATCAGGAAATCTTGGTTCCATAATGTAGTTGTTAGACTGGAGTTTTACATAGTAATATAATTTTACATTTAAGTTATGATACCACCGTAATAAATTGATTCTATTTTCATACACAAGAATACTATACAGTTGATAATATCTCGAAATGCCCGCTCTGATGGGCGAATTGCTGGTTATGAGTGGTTCTTTCTTCGTATTATTCCTTATTTTGTGGATGTGTATCAGTGCAGATAAGAGTCGCAGTACAGACCGCATTATCCGTCGCAATCATCTTCGTCGAATGAATGAACGTAAAGTTCAAAGAAACAGATATAGATAGTAAAATTCGTATATATGTATTGAGTATGAATATGGATCCATCGAACAACAGTATAACAAACAGCGGTAGCGGTGGCCGTGGCGGCGGCGGCGGCGATGAAGATAGAAATAGAGATGACTTTTACGAGAGATTTCACGTGAGCCAGTATTATAATGCTGTAGAAGACGAGCAAACCTATATGGATGAATATACGTCACTTATTCATACATACAACGAATTTATTGTGAATGGGAATGCGATGTTTTCGCGAATGGAGCAAACGCTGAGAGATAATTTAGCGAGGTCGATCGTGCGACAAACTTTTTATTATCATAGATTTAATGAGTTACGTCGTGAACGTGGAGTTCATGTACCTATTTCTACAAATCAATTTATATCTAATAGGCCGACGACTCAAACGAATATACCGGCAGCATCAGCAGCCTCGGCTATGCCACAGCCCCCCGCCGCTGCTGTTGCGTCTACACCGCCGGCTCAACCAAGTTTACAATCACATATCGCCGATGTTTTTCCACGATTATTATCCAGATATTTAAATACAGAAATATCGAGAGAATCACGTGAGAGAATAAACCAACCAAATAATATATTTTCTATGTTATACACAATTCCGCTTGAATTTCAGACAAACGGCGGCGGCGGCGGCGGCGGCGGTGCGGCAAGAACGTCCGCGCCGACAACTGATCAGATTCGTCTCGCGACCCAGGATATATTATTTTCACAGATTATATCCCCTGTAAATGCGATATGTCCTATTTCAAGAGACGAATTCAACGACGAAAGTGAAATTACGATCATACGAGGATGTAGTCATATTTTTAATCGCACTAGTTTGAGAGAATGGTTTGTACATCATTCGACATGTCCGATGTGCCGAAGCGATATTCGGGATTATCGACCTCCATCAGAGCCGACTGTACCACGCCGTCCAGCCAATATGTCAATCGACAGCATTGATGAGAATCATATGACATTTTCATATGACTTACCGTTGAATTACACCAATAATCAAATCTACCATGATATTGTAAATACGGTGAATGATATGACGTCAGCGACCGCTACGGAGACGTTGCCGGCTAGGAACCAGTATCATTACAACGATGACGACTATGATGATATTCCGGAAATAGATTAAAAATATAACATCCGGTATTTATTATTTATTATTTATTTATTATTTATTATTTATTATTTATTATTTATTATTTACTGCGCTTGCCCCTGAACCAATCCGTTATCGCACGATTCCCTTTATTTAAGTTGTCCGCTTTTACCAGATACTCATCGAATAACAGAGATTTCACTTCGTTGTGTCGCATCTCTGTTATTTTCTTCTCGCATTTTACTGGGTCGTCTATTGTAGATCTCACGGTCTCCACCGCATCCAAGAATCTACCCTTCTTCTTCTGGAATGCTGGAAGTTGCTCCAATACAAGCGCGAATAATTGCTGAACCGGTTTCATGATCTGGTTTGTAATGTAGAACGAGTAATTTAACTGTAGCTTGTTTGCATGAATATAATCCGGATGCTCTATCTTGTCGCCTTGAAGAGCACCCTTAGTGTCGTTATGAATATAAGCATATGGAATACGGTCGCCGGTATTCGGTTTATTTCCTGGGTCGCGAACACCCATCCTGTCAGCTAGGACCTTATGCGCTATTTGCGCGGGGTTCTTATAATCCGACCTCAGCGACTTCGTGATAATCAACTTCTCTATCGGACATTTCTGGTCTATCATATATTGGAGTTTTTCGCGCAGAAACGCAATCGCGTGGTCGACATTTTGCTCCTTCATTAGAATATCAATAATCCCACCGTATATTTCCTTTACGATCGGCGCATTATCGCGGCGTTTCAATACGATACCCATACTCTTCAGTTTACCCTTGTTTGGATTTTGCTCGTAGTATACACCAACATACCCTTTCTTACGAAGTAGCGCGAAAGGACATATCGTCTTCTCATAGACCCAACCATGCGGTGATTTTAAGAATTTCGACGAATATTCGCCAACTTGTTTCGCGAGTTCGATCGTGATTTCAATCGCGTCTTTTCCGCGGATGGGGGTGCCTTCAGGTGTGGCTAGATTAAATGTGAAGAATACGCTATCCGTATCACCGTAAATGTACTCCGCGTTGGATTGTACGATGGGGTATTTCGGATGCGATGTCGGAAGGAGAATATTACCGTATGCTTCTTCTACGACACGACGAGCATATGTAAGAAGTTTGCGTCCCGTAGCGGTAGTAGATGCGGCGACATCCACCTCGTAGAATGTGCTTGTCTTTGCGCCACACTGACCATATAACGAATTCGCGGTCACCTTATAACCTAGTTGTCGTTTATCCAGAATATTCGCCATGAACGCGTCCGTCTGTTTCTCTGCGAGTTTTCGTGTCGTTTTACGTGCGACGAGTAGCTCTTCTAAAATCGCAGGCATAATCCCTTTTTCGCCTTCTGGGAATTGTGCAAATCGACACACCTTTGTCCCGCATTTGACTTTCACGGCCGCCGCCGCAGTCTTTGTAGAAGATTTAGGACGCGTCCATTTGTACGTATCATAGGTGATGTCTACATACTTATATCCTGGCAGATTATCATATTCCGCTTCACCCGTTTCACGAATAAGGGTCCCGTCGAGGTCATATTCCTTCGTCCATACTTTACTGTCGTGTGACAAATTTTCACTAATCATCGATGACGGGTATAGCGACGAATAGTCGTTACATGCGACTGGATTGTCAAGATAAAGACCGCATTTCGGTGGGAGGACAATCGCGCCTTCATACCCTGACTCGCTTCGGTCTTTGTCGATAACCGGCATAAGCGTATTCTTCTCTCGACACTTCATCGCCACATAACTCGTGAGTTTGATGCCTTGTCCACGCATTACGAGGAAACTAATAGGAACACTACAAATTTTCGCCATTTCGATATATCCGGTGATTATGTCTATCTTATTCATAAGATGATGGACGAGGTTACAATCCTGAATACAGTATTTCGCAATCACTGCGCGTTCACGTGGTCCTTCATTTGTCATTCGGAAAATATCTTGCGGAGATACATCGTCCTTAGCTAGACCCCAGCGGACCATCGTTTTCATATCGGGGGTCGCGCATCCTTGGACGATGAATGACCCTGCGGACGCCGAGACGGTGATGACCTTGAATTTATAACCGTCTTTATATAAATCTGTTGAATGGTTTGTCTGTTCAAACTTGACATAGTTTCCCACTTCAAGACCGAGTAAGTTGGCCGAATATACCCGCGTTGTATCTGCGGCGGGGTCGTATTCCACACTTTTCACGGCGTCACCTATGAAATAACTGCTGACATCATCCAATTTATACGACGAAAGATTGAAATCGCGGCGCAGATAATTATAAACATCCACTTGGAGTCTGCCTGTCATTTTGATGAAATGTAGGTCGTATTGGCCGCTGGCGAGAGCAATTTTGGTCTGTTCTATTGCGACATTATCTGATGTGATTTCTGTGTTTGGGTTCACGAATCCTCCTCCTCCTCCCCCCGCATTCGCACATATCTCGTCGCTGTTACGCGACAGTTTCAGAAACTCTTCATAACATCCTGTCTCTACCGCCCGCCGAAACATGAACTGATAATCAAACCCGAAGATGTTATATCCAATAATAATATCCGGATTTTCTCGTTGAATAAGGCGTGTCCATGCGAGTAATACATCCGCCTCGGTAGTATACGTTTCTATCTCGGAATTCGGAACTTCATCGCGAAGAGTGTCGCATGTATCAAGAACGATACAATTATTTAAGTAGGGGCGATTGTCATTTTGTCCGTATTTCACGAAGGTTGAACCGATGAATGTTACTTTGTCACCTTCGACTTTTGGGAAGATCGACCCTAATGTATCACTGATGATCTTGATTTTCTCTTCACGGGAGTGTTTGGGGTTATTAACCAACGTCGTGAGTTTAACGGAAAGATCGGCGGTAGTCATGGAGGTGGTGGCGGCGGCGGCGGCGGCGGTTGTCCGGCCTCCTCTTGATGATGGCTGTATAGTTTCATCTATGTCATCGCCACCACCACCGTCGTTATCGCTTTCGTCGTCGTCGTCGCTGTTCGCCGCAGCAGCACCGTTTGTAGCCTCTTTCGCCGCGGCAGCTTCTTCTTTCGCAGTTGCCGCCATTTGAAGGAATATCTGCTCTATCGTATTTTCTTGTGTGATGACTTCATGCTTGATAAGATGCCGGAGCTCTTTGGATAATACAAGTCGACATAAACGCACCATATCTGCTTCTTTGGGACGACGTTTCGTGTAGATATTCTCTATCCCTGGATATTTATCACGGCTTTGATATGAATACTGAAATGCGGTATAAATAATATGCGTTAGTTCATCGTCGGTTACCCCCTCATCACCCCCCGCATGCTTCGCAAGCACCGCATCAACAATATTCGTCGCCAGTTTTTTATAAGATTTGACCGGGATGGGAAAATCGCCATGACTACTGCTGGCTTCAATATCAAAACTACATATTTTATACGGGACAACGGTCTCTTTTTCATTTTGAGGAATGATGTCTTCAAATGACAGGCGGTATTCGTATTGACACGTTGTAGTATATTTATCGATGAGACGCGTCTTCTTCGTGGAGAACGTGACCCACCCAGAGGGGCTGATCTTCTGAATATGGAAGAAACGCAGAATAGGTGGAATATTGGCTTCGTAGATATACGTATTCGTGCTTGCGAACGGGTAGCCATCGGGTTTCAGCGCTCGGGTCTTACCGTCACGTGGCGTATATATGTCGTGAAACCACAGGTTCTTGACACGGTTCATCACCGTCGTATTCTTAAAGACGACCAGGACGAACTTGTGATTCTTTCCTCCGTCAAATCCATATAGTTTGCGTTTCTCCACAATTTCGCATTTTTCCGCGAGGATGCCGTTTTCGTAGTATCGGCTCTTTAAGTTCTTTTTTAAGTCGCGGATGAACGCGGATTTTGTGGCGTTGGTCCAATGCTGGCCGACCTTGACGTAGAAGAAGGGATGATAGTCATCTACGAAGATGGAGCATGTTTCGCCTTGCTCGTTGATACCGAACATCTGAATCCGGAACTCGTTGGCGTCGATGGAGGCAGAAATTCCTTTGCGGTTACCTCCACCACAACTATTGCTGCTGCTCTCTCCGGACGCAACCGAACTGCTGTCGTCGGCCTCAGAAGATGATGAATGAGTGTTTGTATCTGGAACACAGTCATAGACGTTGAAGTCGATAAGCCTGAATGACATCATATCGGTGGGTGTGGGTGTGGGTGTGGGTGTTTCTTCGGGTTCTTTATTCGTATTCGCTTTCTTTACAATCTTGAATTTTTTCATTTCTGTCACGTAAGTGTTGTTTGTGCTTGAAATATCCTTTCATCTTTTCTTTATTTCAATTTTATCTTTATAAGTACATAAAATTGAATGATTTCTTGACCGAGAAACTCGGTACTGCTGTCTTTACTTCTTATTCTTCTTATTCTTCTTCTTGTTCGAATGCCTGCTGAATTCACAACTCACCTAAACCCATTACATGTATGGGTTGTCTTTATGTTGTATAATATATTGAAACCGCTTATCTCCGGTATTATTTCGGTTTCTATCCACACGCTGGATTATAGAGCGGTTCTTATTCTGGTAAACGTCGTCGGATTATACTTGTTTCTGCGACATGTGCGCATCGATTTCACGTTGAGAGTTACGATGAATCAGTAAAACGAACACGTTTGGGCTGTTTGTTTTCGCTGTTGTTGGCGGCGGCGGCAGCGTACCTCTTCGGGTCGGTAAGAATCGCCATCGCACCGATGATGCATATCACGAAGTAAGCGGTAATCAACCATGACACCCACTGATAATTGTCGCATGTCTTATTCGCCAACCAAACGAAGAACGCCGAAATCAATAGATTTGTGATTAAAATCGCGAAATGAAAACCGACTAAATAAATATCAAGAATATTGATGATAATGACAAGGACTAAAATGACCGAAGCCAGAGGACAAACTGCGATGTTGGCCAACATATGATAGCTATTATAATATAATCAAACATAAAATAAACTAGTTTTCGCGTAAATATGCTGGAACATAACGTCGCCCATTTTGATTCGACGACGCAACCGGGGTCGGCATACGCGTCTTCACGCTTTTTTTATGTTGTCGTTTCATATCTTTATGAAATCGTTTCAAAGTATCGCGGTGGAACTCCTTGAATTTCGCGTGGGCTTTCTTCGTGATACCATGTAGAGATCTCGTTTCTTTACCTTTATTCGCTTTTTTGTTTTTACGCACCAGCTCGAAGTCCGGATTTGATACGACCCATTTCAACATCTCCGAATACATGCGGTCTTTGGAATATTCTAAACCACGGACTCCTTTGCTTACATACATAATCAAAGGTACGCCACGGATATCTTTAGGTATGTATTTTAGATTTTGAATGATGGGGTCGTTTGGCTCCATATTCACCGCTTGGATATTTGCGATGGTAAGTACACAACCCGGTTTTTTACATATATAGTTTGTTTTCAATTCGTGGATGAGACGTTCCCATTCGGCTTTCATATTTCGACAGTGTCCACACCAGTCCGCGTATATTTTTACAAGAAGGCCGCGTGTATTTGGATTGTCATGAGCATCCTTTGCGATGGCGTTGAATTTGTCTATATTACCGTTTTCATCAGTTACGTCAATAAATTGTAACATCGGCGTATTATATTATATTACGATAATTTTTATTCGTTTGTAATATTATCCCCCTAATATATACGATGATGAGATATTTTGGTGAAAACGCAAAAATGATAATGAACGAACTTGATATATTGAAAAAAATTCGATTATTCACGGCATATGGAATGCCGATTGTGGTTATTATTTTATTCTTGATAGGTGCTTACATTACTTCGAAAACACCATCTAAAGTTGCTCTTCCGGAAGGATTTATAAATATAGAGCCAGACGCACATATCGCGCGAAAATTACAGAATAAGACCGCCGTTACTTCCGCGGAGAAGAATAAGAATGGGACGACGACGACGACGACTGAAGGGTTTGATACCGCCGCAGCTCAATCCATCGCTACATCTGCTCTCGCTGATCCAGACAGATGCCCGAATATTCTTGTTCAGCACGGTAGCGAAATATTTCTTTACAATTCAAAAGTTGAGAAAGTCCCCGGCGTCAATCCTATACGATTCAAAAGTTTAGACGATTATTCAGAGTTCATGGATTGGCTTCGAGGACGCGGCATTCGCTGTCCAGTATTGTTCTTACAGTATTCTTATGACGCACAAGGCAACGCCGTATACAAGATGCGTCCTTCCCCGACGGATTTACAAGGCGGACTATCGCCAAATGTGCCTTATTCCCCCGCACCCGCCGCGCTTGTCCAAATGATGGATGCTTCCCGCGATAATCCGCCATTTAATAACCAGATGTATGACGGATTCGACCCGCTGAATTTCAATATGGGAGATTATACCGCTCATGATGCCGCATTCCGTGCGAAGGAACTCACGATGAAATATAGCGATAATCCGATGGACTCAAACTGGGGTGGTCGTGAATACACGGAGTCTGTGGTCGCATCAGGTGCGTATATCGACCGCACTCGACCGGATGCTATACGAACAGACACATCTGCTTTGGTACCTATGCGTGTTCCTGCCGCGAATGAAAAATACAGGAGCCCGATGTATGCGGGTGACGCGGTGTCGCGCGGTCGTGGAGCAGATGTGGAATGGGGGAAGGCGCGTGTCCCGGCGTAGAACGGCGTAGCGATACATAATAATTTGTATAAACTGATATTATGTATTCATATATTTGAGAAATGACGGCGTCATGTGAACGACATCCGGAAGAAGTGGAATGTTTTCGTATGCCGATACCCGACGGTCGGTTTTCGCGAGACAAGCGTTATGAATATACATACGCAACACGGAAATCGTTCGAGTATATTCCGTCTCTAGGGAGACAAGATTGGCGGTATTTTACTACCAAACCGTTTATTTATGCTGGAAAATGGCTGCGAAGTGAATCGCGAGGATTCGGGGATGGCGGAGAAAATTGGGAGGTGTTTCATGATCCAGATCCAAATCCAGATTCAGATCCAAATCCGGATGGCTCTCATGATGAAAAGATTATATCATGGGACTACGATGGCACGTTGTGTTGGCGCGAATCTCCTTATTCAGATAGTGATACTACGATTCGGAAAATCATGAATGATATTATAGAAGACGTCGTCGTAGGCGAGAAACGCGAAGAAAAAATACAGCAAAATACAAATACATTAAAATTAGAGGTTTCGCCAAAGATAGACACCGCATCGCCTAGTAACAAGGAGGAACAGTCGTCGTCGTCGTCGTCCATACTTCGATTTATACTCGGCAAACCATCTACATGTGGCATGCTTGACCCCGCAGAAACTACAACGATGGAATCAAAATATAATATTCATCCAAATATCGCAGAATTTTGGTGTTTTATCACTTCGTTTTTTTATGGAACTAGTTTACTTCTTTATTTCGTAAAACAAGAAAACTGGTATGAAAAATGGCGAGAAGACGCCGGATGGCCTGATTTCATACATTTTTCGATTCTATGTTCGGTTTTTGTAATGATTTGTTCGGCGGTTTATCATTCAACATTATTTGAAATAGCTGGTTGTATGGATTGTTTTTTGGCGTCATTTATTGTTGCTTCGGTTACGATGTCATGTTTCGGTATCGATATGCTAACCCAAATTGGGTTTTTATTAGGATTGGGTGTAATAAATATGATGATGTGGCGACATAGCACCAGAATCGCGTTGATAGTAGTTGGATTCATATACCCGTTTGTTATATTAGTATGTACGCGAATGAAGTGGTATTATGGACAAATTATATTCTCGTTGATATCTCTCGGGATCGTATGCTTTCTACTAGATCGGTTGGGATATGCGCCACTTCATTCTTTGTGGCATATTCTAGGTGGGGCAGCAATCACACTTTCATTATATCATGTCGTTATAAACGGGCCGGTGTGAAGGTTACTTCTACTTCTACTTCGTGTCGATGTATCTCGCACACTCCTCCAGCGTAAGCTTAAACTTATTCATGGTGTTTAGTTCGTTCATGTGTCGAACGATGTCTTCCATTTTTCCTTCGCCATGAACTTCCCGAGAGACGTTTTTGAGAGAATTCACGATTTTGGCGTTGACCCACTCGTCCATATTCTCGATGATTTTATTATAATGGTTGTAATGTGAGTCCATATTCAGGGACTTCTGGGTCTTCGTTGTGAGCTCTTCTTGGCGTTTGGCGATCGTGATAATATCGCCGTCGTTATCGTCTTCGAGGGGGTCGGTGTTGCCTTTATTGTTTTTCCGGTTCGCGAGACCTTCGATCATCCCGAGCTGATTACGGAAAATATACTGGATGGCGACAAGAGCGAGAATGAGAAATATGCCTAAAACAACGTATTTGGCGAGGGTGTCGGTGGTGTCGGCCGAAGAGGAAGAAGAGAGGATGGCGTTCATTACGGGATGTTGTTTTTTGAAATGGAATATGGAATAGAATAATAATGTAATACTGAATTAGTATTAGATTATTTTATTGGTGATTTATTATTTGTATTTGTTATTTTATGAATTTATATTTTTTCTTCTTGATTTGATTTTTGGTTTCTTACAACGTGTTTTCTGATGTTGTCGTTTGGTGTGATGGGATGAACTACCCCCTCCATTTCCTCCATTTCCTCTATTTCCTCTATATCTCTTGCCGAGTGTGCGAACCCATAAATAATCGTTTAGACTTTCTTTATTATCTGCTAACATAATATATTTGTATACGTCTTCTATATCGTGCTCTTCATATTCTTCATCCTGAAAATAATGATAGGTATCAAGAATATTATAGACAATAAAGAGTGGTAGTCTTTGTGGTGGTGGTGGTGGTGATTCTTCTTCTAGCGACGAGTCTGAACTCAAAGAATATGATGGTGATGGTGGAGTTGATTGTCGCAGTAATAATAAAGTTATAACCGCGGTTAAATGATCAACCATATCTTCATGCGAAATACCAACTCTTCTGCTTCTGGTACAAAACGCTTCATTTAAACTATGTATCCGATTAATATTTGCTTCTAATAAACCTGTTTCACTATCTATACTATCTTGAGGCGGTTGTGCTTGTTCAACTAACTGGTTAACAAATTCGCAGAGCCTGTTAATGACTTCAGTCGGTAAATTAACTTTGCTATCTGGTTCTGGTTCTGGTTTAAACAGTGATTGTCGTGATTCTCTATGTGTTTGTGGATGTTTTTTTACTGTATCTGGTTCTGTATTACCCAACCTTTTCATGATTATTGGGAACAATTTATATAATATATAATTAGGTGATATGTCTACTTTATTTATAACCATTTCTTGCTTCAAATATGAAGCTATATGTTCTGCGAATTCTTGACTGTTCTTTGATATTTTATCCAAAATATACTTACGTATCAAAACTGTAGATGGAATAACGCCCTTTTTTGATATATCATTTTTCCAAATCATACCAATAATAATCTTAAAAAAATTATCTGCATCATTATCTGCGTCATTACCGTAAGTTTGAATAGCATCGTGTATTGTTGACTCCATGACTGTAACAGTATCTTCCTTTACCGGAAAACGTTCGACATCACGCTGTGGTGTTTGTAGCGGTGGAGGTGTGTAACTACTTGATAAAATTGCTTGGTCTTTCTCGTCAAAAAACTTGTAAAATAATTCTAATGCTACATTTTGATCATCGGGAGAATATTTTGAAGGAGTAACTTCTTTTGATATCCTAGCACACATTGTCTTAGCAGATGCAACACATCCCAACGCAGCTTGAAAATGATGATTTTCTAATACACCATCACTATAAGCGGCACAAGGTCCGAATTGTGAAAAAATGTCTTCATCAAAACACGACGGAAATAAATAACACGCATGAAGCAACATTTGACTTACAACAGATGGATTAACAACAGACATATTTTTTAAATGAAAACAAGCGTTTACCAAATTGTCTAGTGGTATAGTGGGGACATCAACCCTGGTAAATAATTGGGGATTGATTTTAAGTTGGCCTAGGAACTTGTATATATTAGTTTGAAAAAGATCAAGCTGAGGAATAACAAGATCCGGAGTAAACCTTGGACTATTAATACCCCTGATATATATCTCAATTATAGGTATGATGTATTCATCTTTAATATCATTAAATTCTACTTGGCGTGCGCAAAACATAACAACCCCTACAAAACTAGGCATCATATCGCAAAAAGTCAAGAATTCAGTTATATAATTCATAGTAGTGTCGCGTTTAGTAAAGACACGTCCGCATATCCTTATAAAAGCGCTTTTATTGATTTCGCGTTTTTGCTGATACACCGTAAGTGTCGTAGTAATATTAGCGCTAACGTTAACCGGCTGTACACCCATTCGTTCATCTTGCGGTTCATCTTGTCCATCACGACGCGCATTCTCTCTTTGTTCTCCTACTATACTATCCTGTTCTTTTAAATTTAAAAATAAATCTAACAAAACTGTAGGGTTACGAGAATGATTTAAAACAAATAAAATAAATAATATCGCATCTATCTTAGTTGAGTCTATTGAAGGGAGAACTGCGTCGTGTCGCGGTATTGGATCGGGAAACTTACGGTTCAACATATTACTCAAATATGCTGTACTTCCGGCGACCTCAGGAATATCAATTGTTCTATTAATATCATCTTTAAAATCACCTATTTGTCTTTCGTATTCTTCTTGCGCCAACATTCCAATAATAGCATCAACGATATCTTTCGGTTGTCCACCACGTTGTATTTTACGACGTAAAAATTTTCTTGTTTTTTTATCGTGAATGATTCGTCGTCCGCCTCTTCCTTGTGCCGATACTTCTTGTTGTTCACAACCTGGAAATACTATTTCACTCATAAACGATGCTGTTTTACCCAATTCAAGTTTTAAATCGGGAACTGTTTTTCCAACAGCGGTTAAGTAAATAGACATTTCGGCTATTATTTTTAGACAACCAATTGCGTTAAATAAAACCATATTTGCTGCAAACAAATCCGTAAATATAGTATTTACACAAGCAACTAATGGTGTAACATAACTAGTTACTACAGCAGTTCTTTTATCCACAAATTGCTTTTTATTATCTTTAGCTTTTTTTAAAATTTTATTACAATCAAATTTATGTTTGGGATTACTATCTTGATATGTTGATAGCGTAAATATATCTGATAATAATTCGCGTATATTCACATCATCTGGAATAAAATAGTTGCCTCTCGCTTCCGGCGCCGCATTTGGATTTTTTCTAATAAATGCTATATTTCTTTTTCTTTGATTACAACAACGATGGGCCCACGCATATAAAATAGATAAAAAATTCTTATGTTCATCAGATAAATACACGCTCTGTAATAACCCATAATATTCAATACCGTGAATAACACACAATATATGTTCACACTCCATTGATGACTGGACTCCTTTAATCCATGGTTCGCCACATATATAACATGTCGGGTTAACATATTTGTGATAATTATCAATAGTGCTTTCACATTGCGGAATAGGTTGTGAATGTTCAACATATTGACGTACACCCCCACGACCGCCATATAAAATTTTTCTCGGATTTTTTTTATTTTTACTGTTAACTTTTCGTAGTATTTTATTGTTTTTTTTGCGTTTAGTTATACCTAATCTTTTAGCCCCAATAGAACTTCCACCACCTTGCTTATTATCATCCTCATCGTCATCGTCACCCTTTATTTTTATACTAGGGTCTGGTAATCCTAGAGAGTTCAGCGTTTCTGCTGTTCCCGGTCCAGGTTTAATTTCTGTCGTGTCTAATCTTCTTTTTACACAGGATATCATTCTAGCTAATAATTTTGGAAGTAACTTGTAAAATTGCGTAGGTTGAAATTTAATGTTTGGAAAATCCTTAAAAATACCAGCTGGAATCTCTTGTATGAATTTAATTGATTGACCGAACTGGTTTATACACTGGTTTAAACGACCGATCTCTTCACGTATTTTTCTATCTTTCTCCGCCTGTTCTTTATCTTTGGCCTCCTCTGCTTTTTGTTTTCTTTCTGCGGCAGCTTTGCCTATTGCTTCGTTTAATAATCTAAGTCGGCTAGACATTCGGTTGACTTGTTGTGGTGGTTGTTCTTCGGTATCTTTACTAATATTACCTATTGTTTGGTCAACAGCTGTATTTGTTAGTTTTGTTACTATTTCGGCGGGGGGAGGTATTGACCTCAAATCACTATTTAAACTGGCTGTTATATTTGCTTGTTGCTGCGGTTCAAGTAAGATTTGCTCCACTGCCGTACCATCACGCAAGTTAATACGCATTTGGAATGCTACAAACACTCTAACCACTAATGTGGCGATTGATTCCGCAATCTCAAGAGAATCATGGGTATCGTGCCGGTCATGATTATTATAATACTGATTTATCAATAAATCTATAAATTCTCCGGCACTACTAATATTACCATAATTAGATAAATTAGATAAATAATGATTAAAATTACAAACCACCCAGATCATTTTCTTCACTTGTTCGTCGGTTATTTGGCCATTTTTTTGTAATAATCTATCTATAGTTAGGTCTAACATCGTTTGTATCCCAGGAATTCCAAAACATACATATAAAAACACAGTTCTGTATAAAAAATAATTACTTTCATTTTGAGTGAAATTTCTTATATGAAAACTAATATCTCGTCCGGCCGTATTTGTTCCCGCAGTCGGTGTTCTTGCTTTTGCTGCTGATCCTGAGGATTTTCCTGACATATATTTATATATATTATCAAACCTGCCTACTACACTATCACCCTAAAAAAAAACACACCTTTTCTACTGTGAGCTTCCCGATCCCGCGTTTTCCATCCACCGTCACATCTTTAAAACACTCTGAAACATGTTTATATTTGTTCTTATTCATCGGTTCTGTATCTACTGTCCGTGCTGACGTAGGTGTTTTCGAAATAGCAACAACAACACCACCTCCCCCAGCCTCCGCCTCCGGTGACGGCGGCGACATCTCCGGCGACATACTCTCCTCATACTCGTCAATTTTTCGGTGTAAATCTCCTAAAAACTCGTAAATCGACCCGCCGTATTTCGCCAGAATCGCTGCGGCAATTTTTGGACTCACCCCCGGTACTTGTGCGAGCATAATCTCTCCTATATTCTCTCGTGTTATGTAATCCCGCTTCTCTTTTTTCGTCGACACCTCGCTGTATGCCGCTGCCGTGTCTGCGACGGAAAGCGGTCCTTCCTTCGCCACCTTATCCGCAAAATGGAGAATAAAGTCCGCCGTTTCACCTAAATTCATCGTTCGGATCACCGAAAATCCCTTGTAATAGAGTAGCGATACCATCGCACTTTGAAGTGCCGTCTTTGTAATGTGACTATGTCTCTCGTCGTATCTCGAGAGATCCCCTTCGATAATATATACGATATTGTGGGTGTGAAATCCCGTAGCAGCAGCGGTCTCGATGAGTCGGAAAGATTGTTCTTTATACCGCCCGTCTCGAATACTCGCTGCGAGGTCCACCAGTGTCTTTCTCTCGAAGAGGACAATATCTTTCTGTTGTGCGGGGTCATGAAGAATAATATCGCCTAAAGGTAATCTCTCGGATTTGATTTCGTGGCTCGTGGCGATGACAACAGTGGCGGCGCCGATAGATTTACGTGGATTCTTCGTTTTCATCGTCGGGGTAGTTTTTTTCGGCAGCGGGACCTTCATCGTAACTCCATCACCGAGATCCATAATATAATGGTCGGGTTCAGCGAATGGAGGGGGTGCGGGTGCGGGTGTGGCGGCAGGCGCGGCGGCGGGCGCGGGCCTCATCAACTCTAGTAAGTCTTTCTCTCGACAATCGATTTTAATAATCATTCTCGTTCCCGTGTAATACATAACAATATACTTGTGTGTTTATGTTGTTATATATATTCTGTCTCCATCTCCGTCTCCGTCATCCCCACATCCCCACATCCCCACATCCCTCCCCTCCGTCCCAGCGCATGTGGGGGGTCGTGGGGGGGCTCACCCCCCAGTTATAGTTTGGGTCCAGAATGACGTGCTGGTGCCAATCTCTCGATGAACTTAAATAAAAAGTCCTTATTCTTCGCGGTCTCCGTGATGGTGTTCCGCATCGCAAAGCTTCGCATCTGACCGGTTCCTGCGGGATGAGCACCACCCTTCTTGTCTCCACCGCCATGCGAAGTATCAGTTGCGATAGCATTTGTAGGGCCTGTGCTGTTAAATAATACGCGTCTAGCGACTTTGCTGTTTACCATAATTACAGTTGTTATATAATTATCGTATAAATAAAATAAAAATAAATAAATGCCTACATGCTTAAATGAGTATGCCGCTTATGCCTTGCAGTTCTTAGTGAAGGGCTGACGACCAACACCACCAGTAAGCTTGCAGTTGAAGATCAAGTTATTGTCCTTCAAATACTGATACTGGGCTGCGCATGTATCAAAGCGAATCTTCGCCAAGCAATCACAGGTCATGCCTCCCTGGCGGTAAGCCACGGAAGTCCAAGTTCCACGACCAACCTTGGGGGCGGAACCGGGCATACTACCGAAATGGCAACCTTTGCTCGTGAGAGAACGAATTCTAGAAACCTTTGCGCTTCCACTCAACACCATTTTAAAATACTGAATTATAAATAATACTTATATAAAAAAATTGATAGGAATTTGCTTAAATACAAAAGTTGATAGATATCATCTGAATAAGGTTTGGATTCATTATTCATTATTCATTATTGTCTATGTTTCGTCTTCGTGATAAAAATACAAGTCTCGGCGTCGGTGTTAATACCCCCGGAAGTGGTTCAGACGACGCCGATAGTTCTTCCGAAAATGAGAATATATGTCTAAATATCGACGAAACCACCACAGGAGACGGTGATACCGACATTCTGGTAGGCGAAAGCTCTCGAACCGGAAAGAATATTTACAACGATGACGATATTATACGCGTAGATGATGACCGTTATCTGTTCAATCCTTATAATACCGAAAATGTGGAAATCGGGATTGCCGATGTTGAAAGTATTCTCACGCGTTATGGCGTGCCTTCTCAAGTCCACAATTTCGAACTTTATCGGCGCGCGTTCGTTCATCGTTCGTATACCAAACGCCCTAAAGCACTCAACGATCTTGAAAATATAACATTTGTAGACCGACCCGAAGGCGCTATGCCACTTCATACGAAATCCAACGAACGCCTCGAATTCGTAGGTGACGGCGTTCTCGAGTGTATTACAAAATACTATCTCTATCGCCGTTTTCCTAAAGAGAATGAAGGCTTCATGACTGAGAAGAAAATCGCCATCGTCAAAAACGAAACCATCGGAAAATTCGCGCTTGAGATCGGACTTCACAGATGGTATATTATTTCGAAGCATTCAGAAGAAAAGAAGACGAGAACCAATTTGAAGAAATTAGGCTGTTTATTCGAAGCGTTTATCGGTGCTATGTTTCTGGATTTCAATCGTGTGCCGATTCACGACGACGATAAATGGTTTGAGAAGGTGTTTCTTTGTGGTCCGGGATTTCAAATCGCTCAAATCTTCATCGAGAATGTATTCGAGAGACATATTGACTGGACGAACCTTATTAAGAACGACGACAATTACAAGAACATCCTCCAGGTGAAAATCCAGAAAGAGTTTAAGACAACACCGGATTATATCGAACTGTCGCGAGATCCGGACGCGGGGTATGAAATGGGGTTGTATTTATGTTTAGGACAACCATTACATGAAGTTATCGGGCAACCATCCGCCGCAATTCCGTTTGGGTCGTTGGTGGACGGATTTGCCGGTGTTCATCGAATTTGCGAAGAGAGAGGGGGGAAGGCGTTCATCTTCTTTGCGAGTGCGGTACACAAAATCAAGAAAAAAGCGGAACAAATCACGTGCGAAATGGCTATTAAACAAATCGCAAGAATTGCGAAATAAATATAACGATATATGTTAGTAATATGAATGTATTAAATCAACAATATAATCTTACAAGTCGCCCGGTTCTACGGCAACCTGGATCAGCGGGAGGTCCGCCGCCGGCTTCAGAAGGCGTTGTCATTCATTTTTCTCGTAAATTACCAAGTAACGTATTGGAAAAACCGAAAAGTGTTTCTGGTTATGATACGATGCGCCGCGCACGTGAAGAAGAATTTGAGCCAGAATTACCGATAGAAGGAAGTGAAGGAGCCGGAGCTGAAGCCGGAGCCGCAAAGGCCGCACCGGCAAAACAAACAGGTATTTTCATCGATAAACGCCATACCGCTGATATTGATCGTGCGGCAATTATGGCAAAATTAAGAGGCACCGGTTCTCGTGTCGTTGTTCCAATGATGCCGCCATCATTTTCAAATAAATTCGTTGAGAAAAGCGGAAATGAAGGAGTTCGGCGTAGTGAAATGGAACCAGAAATCGGTGTTGAATTATTCGATGAATCTACAGCCGCCGCCCCCGCCGCAGCGCCAATAAAATTAGGGAAACGTGCCGTTTTACCGTCGGACGAGCCAACAAAACAAAGCACCGCTTCGGCAGCCATGGCAATCGCTGAAGCGAATAAAGACGCAGATTTTGACGTAATGCGACCATTTATCGATCAAGCATCTGAAGCTGCCGCGATGGGTGAAACTGGAGCGAAAGATACAGCACCGAAAAAGCGTATGATTCGTCCAAAACCAAAGGCGAAAGACGCCGCCGCCACCGCCGCATCTGGTACTGTATCAGCAGCTGCTGCTAGTGTAAAATCCGTAGTCAAGAAATTGAGCGAACGCGAAGACTCAACTGTAAATATATCCGCATATAAAATCGGTGATACGATTGTGGCCACACGCCTTCCAGTCCCACGCCCGCTTCCCCAAGTTCAAGCCTCCGAGTTTTATATGAATAATCGTGCCAAATTCATCCAGTATATCAACGCGTTATTCCGTCCTTATCGCGACGAACTCACATCTGGTGAACATGATATTACATGCGAGTCTTTATATGGTGGCGATGAGTCCGCATCCGTCGCACTTCTCACCCATCAGAAAATTGTGAGAGACTACTTGAATATTTATTCACCGTACCGCGGTCTTCTTTTATTCCACGGTTTAGGGAGTGGTAAAACATGCTCTTCTATCGCGATTGCTGAAGGCTTGAAAACGTTTAAGAAAATCGTCGTTATGACACCGGCGTCTCTTCGTATGAATTATATTGAAGAAATGAAGACGAAATGCGGCGACCTCATGTATAAGAAGAACCAGTATTGGGAATTTATTGAATCACGCGGAAACCCTGAACTCACCCGCGTTCTCTCACAAGTCCTCATGTTACCTGATGATAAATTCGTTCGTTCTAACGGCGGAGCATGGATGGTGAATGTGACCAAACCAAGCAATTATGAAACAGAGCTCACAGCTAGTCAACGTGTGCGCGTGGATCGTCAAATCGACGAAATGATAAACGCGAAATACGACTTCATTAATTATAACGGACTCCGTGCGGAGAAACTGAAGAGCATGACTGACGGGTATACTCATAATCCGTTTGATAATAGTGTGGTGATTATCGACGAGGCGCACAATTTCGTAAGTCGTATCGTGAATAAATTGAAACGGCCTACATCGATGGCATATCGATTATACCACTTTTTACTATCAGCACAGAACGCGAAAGTCATTTTATTGACTGGAACGCCGATTATTAACTATCCGAACGAAATCGCTGTGTTGTTCAATATTTTGCGCGGTAATATCGACAATTGGGTTTTCACGATAGGCGAAGGCGGAGCCGGAGCCGCGGGTGGAGCAGCTGGCGGTCGTTTAACATTAGACGTGTTTAAGTCTATATTCGGGCTTACAGCAACCGGCGCAGCATCTGGTCGCAAAGGAAAAGGGGCAGCAGGGGCACTTTCATCATCCACTTCCACCGGATTCGCGAGAGGAATAGGTCTTTCGTTTGATCATATAGACTATAATACTCGTACTAAGAAACTTATGATTACACGTAATCCGTTCGGGTTTGTACGCGACTATGACGCGGTTTCGATGAAATACCGCGGTGTTGTTCGGAAGGGTGAACCAAGCACAAAAATGTCCTCTTCGTCGGTTGACACAGGGGCATCAGCAGGAGACGCAGCGACAGGCGGACCGGCCACCAGTATCGCAGTTATGGATACAACATCCACCGAAAACGGGGTTCTCTCAGACGCCGCATTCGAGCGCGCAATCATCCAGAAACTTCGAGAGAATGGAATATCGGTTATCTCGGCATCCACGAATAAACAAACACCATTTACCGCGCTTCCAGATAAATTAGACGACTTCAACAGTTACTTTATTGACCCTGCTACGTTAGAATTCAAAAACCGCGATCTATTCATTCGTCGTATTCTTGGTCTTACTTCTTATTTTCGAAGCGCACAAGAGAAATTACTTCCAGCATACGACTCCGCGACGAATTTTCACCTCGTTGAAGTCGAAATGAGCGATTATCAGTTCGCGATTTATTCGCGCGTTCGCGACCTGGAACGCAATCAAGAATCGAATATGAAGAAGAAGGCGAAGAAACGCGGGGCAGCGGCCGGTGCCGGAAAGAATGGGGGAGAAGGCGGTGGTGGTGGCGATGGAATCTACGACGACGTTTCATCCACATATCGTATTTTTTCCCGCGCTTTTTGTAATTTCGTTTTCCCGCCTTCGATTCGTCGACCGTTGCCTGGTGATGATGGGACAGCTGCGACAGAAATAGAAAAATCGGCTGCGGCGGGTAGTTTACCAGATGCGGGGGCGATGGGTGATGCGCATGAAACAGCAGATATGTTGGCGGCACGTATTGCGCGTTCGATGGATGCGGGGAATGCTGGAACCGGGGTGGCAAAACGCGGACGCAAGCCAAAAGCCGCAGCCGCAGCCGCAGCAGATTCAGCAGCAGCGCCCGAACTAATGGATGAAAATATGCTTGATGGTGAAGGCGCTGATGAGAGCGAGGATGACTCTGAAATGGTAATTACTGGCGAACACTCTGACGCAGTAGCGGCAGTTATGGCGGGAACTACTAGTAAAAAACAGTCCGCAGCAACAAGTAAAAAAGACTATGTTGCTCAGTATCAGGCTGCGATTACAAAGGCTATCCGCGATTTGAAAGTGAGCGCCGGTAGTTTCCTTATTCCGGAAGAACTCGCCACATACAGCCCCAAATTTCTTCACCTGCTTCAGAATATTCTTGATAAACAACACGTCGGTCTTCATCTTGTATATAGCCAGTTCCGCACACTAGAAGGTATCGGAATCATCAAACTTATATTAGAGACAAACGGATTTTCTCAGTTCAAAATCAATAAATCGTCAACCGGTGATTGGACGATAGATATGACTCCTGAAGAACAAGAACGTCCTTGCTTCGCGTTGTATACCGGTACAGAAACTGCGGAGGAAAAGGAAATTATCCGAAATATATTCAATAGCAAGTGGAAGAATGTGCCAAGGACGATCACCGACCAATTAAATGCCCGTACTACAAATAATATGTTTGGCGAAGTGATTAAAATTCTCATGATTACCGCATCGGGTGCTGAAGGTATTAATTTGCGTAATGTGCGTTATGTTCATATCACCGAACCTTATTGGCACCCTGTTCGCACAGAACAGATTATTGGTCGTGCTCGACGTATTTGCAGTCATATCGATCTTCCGGAAGAATTGCGTACGGTGGATGTGTTTTTGTACTTGATGCGTTTTACCGCACGTCAAATCGCCACCGATAATGATGAATCGTTGAATATTCGAATGCATGATAAGAGCAAGACCGATGGGACGACGCCGATGAGCACCGATCAGTCTCTTTACGAGATATCTAATATTAAGGAACGCATTACACGTCAGATTTTGACGGCGGTGAAAGAATCGTCGTTTGATTGTATGATTCATGCGAATGCTACTTCAAAAGAACGCCTCCAGTGCTACTCGTTTGGAATCGGGGCAGACGAAGAAAAACTAGCATACCAGCCAAGTATTGCGGCAGAGGTGGATGACAAGACGCGGAAATTAAATGAAAGTGTCAAGAAGATCACGTTGCGTAAATTAACCGTGAATGGTAAAGAATATGCGGAAGACCCCGACACGCATATCATTTATGACATGGAATTATATAAGATGGGGAATTTGGTAGAGCGGGGGCGGCGGACGATAATACCGGCTGATCCACGGACGGGGGTGGGAGAGCAGTCGCGGATAGAGTTTCTTTAGTTCTTTTTTTATTGAAAAGATTTGCGCCAGCGGGCTGTTATGGCCCGCCCGCTCCATTCTTTTCAATAAAACCTTGACGATTGGTGGTGTACGTGGTACGGCCCGCCCGCTCCATTCTTTTCAATAAAACCTCGACGATTGAGAAATTAGGGTTTCGCAATATAATCTCTGTGTATTATAATGAGTCGAATCAGTAATACAATTATTTCTTTTGCGTCACTTCTATTTGCGTTATTGTTAATTATCCATCATGGATATAAACATCGACCTGGTGGAGAATACCCGCTTTATGGTATTGATCAATACTTTCAGTTATCAGATGTTGGTAATATCGCGACATTCAACCACGAAATGTTCGTGATTTTGTTTACTATTGTTGGTCTTAGTATATTATTATTCCGTCATCGGTTTTCTTTTTAGTTTCAGGAATATAGAATGAGAGTCTATTTGGTAATGATATGACCCCTATTGGATGTTTCATAACGCTGTAAGGGTTACCTTAGTTTCGTATTTCTTCGCTTGGTTTTTGACCGAACCTTTTTGCGACGACGATTGCTGTTACGCCCGTTATTTCGAGTTACTTTCTTGGTGCGGCGGTGGCGGCGGTTTCGGGTGTGGGTGCGGTGGCTACCACCATCATATGGTCTTGGAATACTCGCTTCTGATTCTGACATTAATAATAACCCCCCTCCTCCATAATCAGATGAACCAGATGAATATGTGCTCTCAACAGATGACTCTGGTGAAGAAGAATATCCGAAGGCCATCGACGATGACTGCGAATGCGTTGGCGGTGGCGACACACTACTCTCAGACTCTTGAAATAGTTTAAAATTAACAAAAGACTTAACCTTATCTGGCAAATTAACGACACATATATCAGATGGACCCGCAGGTTGAGAAGATGAAGAACGATCCGGAGATGAAGAATGACCCGGAGAAGGAGACCCAACATATGATTGATAAAAATCCGGCGTTTTTTTAATTGATGGCCATAATGATGCCTGTTGTTGTTTTATCGATAATAATCTATCTCGTGGAATTGTTCCATATACTAACCTCGAGTCACTCTCACTAGAAGTAAGCAGCACAGGTTCTACTCCCGATTCAGTAATGTCTGGAAAATCCAATTCACTACAAGTTAAATCAAATATGGATAAATCAATATCCGAGAAACGCGTCCCAATTGGTGAAACCCCGATAAGTAAAAATAAAATAATATCTTTTATATCCTCAAAAGACATACTATTTTCTCCCAAATCTGTATTGCCAAAGTCAATCGTAAAAGTACTACTAGGACCATCATAACGAACGTTGTATTTAACTGAAAATGGTATTCCGTTGTATGTTGAAGAATACGTTGCATGAGGCGAATTAAACATAGAATTAATGTCTCTATCAACATCAAAACCAGGTCTCAAGTTATTGTAAAAAATAATAATACAACTTGGAAACGGTTTCTTTCCAGTCGGGTTCGAACTGGTTAAAGTTGGGTCTGGGTATATAACATACCTTTTTTCTTCGATATAATGAGAATGTTGGTTCCATACTACTTGTTTTCTTAACGTCACAACTTCTAGTGTATCCACTCGGCCTGTCCTGTCAGAACCATATGGTATACCTAATCCATACTCTTGATTTATCTTATCTTGTAACCGTTTAACATTATGTTCTTCGTACCGTTCGAACAGATTCAACAAAAAATCTTTATAACTTTTTGCTGATTGGTGTTTATTCTTATATCTCATGATATTATCTCGTATAACACTATCAGTTCTATTCGTGTCATAATACTGATAACCTAATATAGATGGAGCGTATAATTTAACATTTTTTGGTAATACAGACTCACTCAGCGTATATTTGTGACAAAGTTTGTATTCAAAATTACTACAACCGGTATGTCCAGATGAAGCAGTATGTTCTATTTTAACAGGTGTAACAACACCATGAACCATAATACACGCTATCGCTTCCACATGTTGAACGGATCCAGCCGACAACATTTATGATTATATCGTTATATAATTGTTATATAATAATATTTGTCCGTCATCCGTCATCCGTCATCCGTCATCCGTCATCCGTCATCGGTTTCCTCTTTAGTTTCAAGAATATAGAATCCGTATCTTCATGAAATCTCACCTTACGCGTATCTTCGCTCTGAAGCGGCAGCGGTGGCATCGGAAGGGTTAACGACGCAGTATCCGCCTGAACGAATTCATTCGGGTTATACTCTTTTATCGGAAGAGGCTGTTGCGATGGCGGCATCGACGCTTTCATTCTCTCGGTAATTTCTTCCATATCTCTCTGTCTTGCGGCAATTCTCTCGGCGATGAGTCTGTCCATATCATCGCCACCTCGGAATGGACTGTCGTCGCCTGGTCCTGGGCCTGGGCCTGCCGCGGCGGTAAAGGGATTAGGATCGTCTAAATGAACCACTTCGACTACCGGTTCGGAGGCAGGCGCTGGCGCTGGCGCAGAAGAACGTGATTTCAGTCGAGTCCCGCTATCTCTTGGAAAATCCGAGAAATCGATCTCAGGCGGACGTGGGACTTCAAAATACGAACGCATCTCCGCTTCTTTCTCTCGCATCTTCATTTCGATTTCTTGGCGTTTCTGAGATTGGAAGTCCTCTGCGTTATAAATCTCGGTCGGAGCACCAGGTCTTCTATCTACCGCCATCGCGCCGCCGCCGCCTCCCGCCCCCGTCTTTGTCGGAAACACGCGTGTCCCCAATTTTATCGCACTTATATCTCTCGCGAGTTTCGGAATATTCACAGCGAGAGATTCAATCGCGATCTTATTAAGTTCCTTTAATGAAAACGACGCCGCACGTAATCGGTCTATCTCCATCTTGATTTGTTTTGCGGCTTCATAGTCTTCCGCCTGGATTGCGAGATGTTTTCGCGCTTCCAGTTTATCTAAACGCGCGAGTGGTGCCTCCATTTCGTCGATCGTGGCGCGGAGTTTCTTTGCGGCGTCATAGTCTTCATCCGCGATAGCCTGCTGTTTCGCATGATGAAGCTCTTTCAACTTGGCGGCATGAAGCGTCGGGATAGTCGCCGAGAGATTCTTGAGGATGCGTTCAAATACATGCTTGATTTCTTCTGGGGTTACATTTTCGGGAATACCGTCGAACAGGCCTTCCTCGGATAATAATGACCAAAGAAGTTCTTTGTTTTCTTGTGATACGAGAGATGACATCGTGAATTATATAAACATACGAAGGAGGGTTTATATAATTTATTGTGATTTTGGATATTTTAAGTTTGTAACTATTAGAATTAAAGCTATAGTTAATTGTCTAATTTCTTCGGCGGACGCTGTTCCAGCTTTGTATTTATCATATATTTCACGAAAGTTATCAGCTGTTGGTAACATTTCATAATATAATAAGGCTTGTAATAATATACTTTTAGATGGATTTGATACAACCCCGCAAAGTCTAATTATATAATTTTTGCATTCATCATTTAATAATGCTATTTCATTTTCATAAAATAGACTATTGTACATTCTCTTCCACAAACCTTGAATTGAATCAAGTGGGGTGGGATTGTACAATCCGTCGTCCCATTTATATTTTAATATTTCTTCAAATCGAGTATTGATGATATCATCTATTATTTCTTGAGACGCTGGTGGTAATGGGAAAGGAAAAATATTTAACTTCTGAATCTTCATAATGAATAAAGCAAACGCAAGTAAATTAAACTTTTTTGAATCTCGGTGTCTTTCGGTTGATTCTCTTAAATATTTTATAAGAGTGCTTTCGATAATTTCAGCGGTTTTAGGTATTATACCTTGATTGAATAATTCCATTATATTATCTTCATACCTTGCCAAACGCGTAAAATCATACGGCATTAGCAACTCAAACATAGGATTAATCGAATTTATGTTGGAATCATAAAATGTACTGAATTTTTCCTTATTTTTCATCATATCGATAAATTCAGTACACGCGCCTCGAAACTCACTTAATTTATCACCAGTAGGCATTACAACAGGTGTAGAAAAACCTAATATTGGCAACGATTCTGAAATTACTCTGGTAGCATTTACATCAAGCATTAATTTTACGGCTGTCATCGAGTCTACTATCCTTTTAAACATCCCTCCCCTCATCCGTTTATAGCTACGGTTCTTCCGTCGTTGTGTCGTGCGCTTATTCTTTCGAATTTTACGCGGACCTTTCTTCTTCATTCGATCCGCGAATTATATATATATTATGTATATATTTCATTTCATTTCATTCATTTCATTTCATTTCATTTCATTTCATTTCATTTCATTTCATTTCATTTCATTTCATTTCATTTCATTTCATTTCATTTCATTTCGTTTCATTCCATGTCATGTCATTCGGCCGACCGCAAGGTCGGTAGGCTGGTAGGCGGGCCAACGCCCTGGTAGGCGGGCCAACGCCCTAAAACTCCACATTCGGTGTCGGCACCTTCTCATCCACATTAAAAAACTTCCGCCTGAACCGCTGCATGTACTTATCCGTTAATTTCTTCTTATTATCCAGAAAATCGTCGACCGTCATCTTTCCAAGCAACATATGAATAATCATGAATATACAATACACGCCGCACTCCGAGTCATTTTTTTGATGATGAATATCGTTGATATATTCCTTAAATGGAATATTATTGGCCTCTCCCTGTTCGCGCACCATCTTCATAAATTTTCGTATTCTCCGTTGTGGCTTGTCGCCCGTGCTATCGAAAAAGAAAATCAATTTCGCGCGTACATCTATGAATAATGATACCCAGTGTTCTCCCGGTTTATCATGTGGGTCGGTATTGAAAACAACCCCTATTTTATGTTTTCCATTTTTCACGTGTTTCATAATATCGAACTTACATAACTCTTCCCATACACATTCTCCGTCTTCTACAATTTCGTCGTAATCAACCGGTGACGGTCCAATAAATAAAAATGCCGGATTGGCGTGCTCATATTGCTTCATCGAATTCGCAATATCGATACTCGAGAGCCACTCATGAATATTCTTCTTCCATTCCTTCGGAGCCTGTGGCGCGAATGTATAATGAAGCATCTCTTTATCTATACCCGATGACGCGAAACTTTGACGAAGCCAACACGCCTCTTGATGACAAACCCGGTTCATATTGGTTTTCAGAGCAGACCATATCGCACGAGAGTCAGTATCTTCTATTTTCTGGTCGGGGTGGCGTTTATTCCAAAGCGACTTCAGTTTTTCGAGAGATTTTGATGAATAACATGAAAAATCCTTGGTTTCGTTGATATCCGGATCAGTTTGGTCTCTCGGAGCACAACTTACAGATTTGAATGTATTATCATTCTTCTTTGTCTCATCGATCGGCTGATTTTCGCTTGATTCTGTTTCCATTTATGAAATACTAAACTTATACTATTATGTCATAAAAAATTGAACCGTTTATATATTATATCACGAACCATCATACATCATACAATTATTGTAAATGGTTGTGAAAACTCGTTCGTATTATCAGGGAAATCTTCAACGTGATGCCGAGGCGGCGGATGGCGGCGATGAGGGCGCGAGTCGTAGTCGTGGTCGACGCGTTAAAATAATGACACCTTCATTCGTTGAAGCGAGTGCTCGAACATATAAGATTTATGATCCGGCGATGAAAACGTCGAAGAAGAATGCGGTCGCCGCCGCCGCCGATGCGCTCGAAATGATCGAAGAACAACATCATTATGAACATTATGAACATGATGAACATGATGATGCGGCGGCGAAAATCTTGATGTCGCTACAAGAAGAAGACGGCGTTGTCAACACTCCATCGACAATTGTCCATCACACATGCCTGAATCCATTAAGTCCTATTACCAAATTTGTCTACCGTATCCAAGTATATAATATCAATCGGACTTTACACTGCAAAACAGCATACATCATCTACGACAATACAACGGGGCGGTTCCACGTTTATACTATCGTTTCAAATCGGTATTATTCAACAAATGAACAAGAACGCGAGGCTCCTCAGGCTACTGAGTCTACTGAAGTGCCGCCGCCGCCGCCGCAAATACACACGAATCACAGTGTCGCGGCGCCGTCTTTACCTGAACCAGCGAACACAATTCAAACAAAATACTCATGTTACATCGAAGATATGGTGAAAAATTATATAATGACGATGATCGTACCGCTGAACGTATATGATTACTATATTCAGGACGACATATTCGGGGTAGTCACAGACAAAAAAGAGTTTTCGGAAATCGTCGGCGGCGATGAATCGTCATTTTATGACATCGAGGCTCTAATAAATAGTAAAACATCGACCGAAACAATATCAGGAAACAAGGCTTTTATGTTGATAGAATCGCGAAAATTCTGGTACGATCCCGCGGCGTCGTTTTCTGACTTCTACCAATACTCAGTCATTACAGCTGGTTCGGTCCTTCATATTCTGTCTCAATCACGGTAGACTTTGATGCCCGTTTCATTATTTCGCCATGATAATCTCGTATTTTGGGTAATCGTGCTTTAATATGTTCGTCGGTTGGTTTCAATACAATAAAATCGTCGATTGTTTTTCTTCGAATACACATCTTATTCGCGATCGACAATAATTCTTTATGTTGATTAGAATTATAAAGCGAGTCACTACTATGTGATTGTGTGGGAAGCTCTTCGTTGTCGTTGTCGTCGTTGTCGTTGTCGTCGTTGTCGTTGTCGTCGTTGTCGTTGTCGTCGTTGTCGTTGTCGTTGTTGTCATCGTACGACCTAACTTCATTTCGAATATCATCACCAATCATATCCGTAATATCATTCCACTTTAAATATTCGATACACGATTTCAGATATTCTTGATGCGCTCGATTTATTTCTTCATTTTCACATCGTTCATGAAATAGCCCCCTTGTCATTTTTATTATACGGTCTTTATAATACATCTTTTCTTTTTGAAAAGCTTCATGAAGCGCGTCTGATGTACTTTCTAACGATTTTTTACATTTATCATACTTGGTTCGATTCGCCATAACCGATAATGTCAATTCGTTTATTTCATTCCAGGTGTCGCCACCGCCCCCGCCCCCGCTTCCGCCGCCACTAGCGCGGCGTTCTTCTTGGTTGTCATCAGCCATTTACGCACAGTTTTATATATTATAATAGAACAGTAATTTGACATATATTGTTATATTACACTATAGTGATTTGTTTTTATACTCGACTTACGACGCGTTCGGTTCATCTACGACCGCATCGTCAGTTTTTCTTTCGCGTTTGAGCTCGCACTAGCGCGTGGAATATATGACGGGAATATATTGTTTTGTTGGCTGTTTTCTGTTTCGGACAACCTTCCACCAGAAAACCCTTCTGAAATATGTGAGACTTGTCGTGCTTGTTCCTTTTCTTTCATTTTCTTATCAAGCTGTTCTTTCGGAATATAATTAGTAGCCGGTTCGATGACAGGCCCGCCTTCACCCGTGCAATAACCGTCATATGTACAATCCAACGTGCGAAGTTGAAAACGTGTTGAATTATGAAATGTGAGTTTCCCTAAATTATGAGGATTCGGATTCATCGATGCGAAATTGGTTGCGCCATTATCGAACAAGTAAGGATTTGGTTGTTCGACATCACGCGCGAAAATAGTTACTTTGTATAAGTCGCTATCCGAGTTTGGAACATAGACCGCTCGGTCGTTTCGTTGAAGAGCAAAGTATTGGTTACGCAGAGATGATTCAACATTCACGCGTTCCGCCCATCCACGCCATGGTGCCTTTGAATTCCCCGGATTAAATACAGACTCCGTTGAAAATTGCTGATACGACTGAAGTGGGACGGTCGGCACCGGGCGTGTTTCTAGTATCGGCATCATCGCGTATTTTGACGAAATGGGACGAACGTTAAATGACGGACGAAGTGCTGCCGAAGGAATATTTCTATCTGATATACGTGTATTAATTTCACCTAAGCGATCATGATGATTCGAATATGCCCCATTTGTAACTCCATAAAATTCCATGATATTAGTATATAAAATGTGTATGTTTATTGTATAGTGTGAAAATAATGATAATGATATATAAACACATTACACTATTATTCTATATCCACTTGCATTATTATGTGCGGTATTTTCTATTTTCAAACTGTTGCGAGGATCGCGTTGAACCAACTTAAAACATTACAGGAAAATTGTATACTATCTGCGCATCGAGGACCAGATAAATCCGTCTTCGTAAAAGATGATACTCGTGCTTGGGGGTTTCATCGCCTCTCTATCAACGGTATGGAACCTTCCGCCGATCAACCTTTCCATCTAAAAAACTGTCGCCTCATTTGTAACGGTGAAATCTATAATTTTCGCGAATTAATCAACGAGTTCGGTCTTGAGAGTGAATACAAAAGCGGTTCGGACTGCGAGATTATTATTCACTTGTATCGCAAAATCGGTATTCACGAAACACTACGTCGGCTCGATGGTGTCTTCGCGTTTGTTTTACATGATTATGACAGTGGTGTGACATATGTCGCGAGAGATCCCGTGGGTGTGCGTTCACTTTTTATCGGCGTATCACGTCATGATGGCGTATTTGGTGGCGAATATTCTGACTTGGTATGTCTTTCACTAAATCCGGACCATTATGCGTTGTGTATCGCCAGCGAATTGAAATCTATACACGCAATATGCGAAACCGTAGCCCAGTTTCCAGCCGGGTGTTACATGGAGTATATTGGCGAAGATAGCGCAGATGGAAGCGCGGTGTTTAAATCATACTATGATTACGCGCATATTTGTAATCATTCGGAAGTCGGATTAAAAAAAACGAACGATGTGTCATTATTCGAGTGTCAAATCCGGGAATTGCGGGTGAATTATTCTTATCCAATATTTGACAAGAATTCAGATTCAGATTCAGATGAAACAGAGGAGGATATATGTGACAATATTCGGTTATTATTCACCGATGCAGTAAAAAAACGTCTGATGAGCGAAAGACCCGTTGGATGTTTACTGTCAGGTGGGTTGGATAGTTCACTTGTTACAGCAATCGTCGCGAGAGAATTGAAGCGCAAGTCGCCAGACATCATCCTGAATACGTATAGTATTGGTTTGGAGGGGTCGGTTGATTTGTATTGGGCGCGTAGAGTCGCGGAATATTTGGGCACGTGTCATCACGAGGTTAGCTTGAAAGAGTCCGATTTCTTGAACGCGATTCACGATACAATTTATCAAACAGAAAGTTATTGTACGACGACGATTCGTGCTTCTGTCGGGAATTATCTCATCAGTAAATACATTCAACAACAATCAGATGATGTAGTCATTTACTGCGGTGATATGTCGGATGAAATATTTGGGTCATATCGCGGGTTTTTGAAGGCACCCAGCGACGCCGATTTTCAGCGCGAGAACGAACGCATGATTCGCGATGTACGTTTTTTTGACCTCCTTCGGTCGGATAAGAGCATTAGTGGCGCGGGGTTGGAAGCACGCGTCCCTTTTGCGGATAAGGCGTTTTTGACGTATGTGATGCGAATCCCTTCTCGGTTCAAGCGTTTCAGCGACGAGAGAATGGAGAAATATCTGCTTCGTAAAGCGTTTCAAAATGAGGGACTTCTTCCAGATGATGTTCTATGGCGCAGGAAAGAGGCGTTTAGTGATGGAGTAAGTTCTGCGTCTGGTAGGAGTTGGGTTCAAATGATTAAAGAATACGCTGATCGCGTGATTACCGATAAAGAATTTAACAATAAAGAGCATGAATTGTACTCATTATATAATCCACCATACGACAAGGAAAGTTTCTATTATCGTCGGATATTTGAAAGCATTTATAGCGGTCGGGGGGATACAATTCCATATTATTGGCGTCACCCATTTTGCGAAGGTGTACTCGATCCAAGCGCACGGTTGTTGTCGTTTTATGTAACGGATGATGTGGAAAACAAATGATTAGTTATGAAAATACTATCTCACTATAGTATAACTACAGTACACCATGAACACTATCAAAACCGCGGCGGAAGACCTCGCTGTCGCAATTATAGTAAATATCAGAAATATGCTTACGCCTGTTTTTGACAAATACGCCGCGTATTACAAGTATATTAATTTTTTCATATATGGCGTATATGCCGTGGTATTATTCGGTTTTTATAATACTATTCCTGAGTATATCCCCTTATTACGCAACGTGTTATTATATACGGCGGTCGTAATTCTATTACTTCGGTTTAATACGTTATCGTGGACAAACCCTAAATTCTCGATCTTGGGTGGAACTACGTTTAGCGACTTTGACCGTCGTCTCATCATATCTACTTGCGTTTTCATTTTAATAACGCACATCATATCTGAAACTGTAATAAATTACACAAAGAACCAGTTCCAGAAAAGATTGATACAGCCGGTTAGTGGTGGTGTAATCCATCCTGTTTACAATATTGTTGACGGAGTGGGTTCTGCGGCTAGGGCAATTGTAACGCCGGTCTTGACAACTTGATTTGACAAAAAATTGAAATGTTTTTTATCAAAGATATACACTAGTAGTGACACATACATATATAACAAAATGGCATCAGCAGCATCAGCATCAGCATCCGGCGAAGAAAGAAGAAGAGGAGGAAGTGTTATCGAACAAGCAAACGAAGCAATACAGAAGGAATTGGAAACGATCATGGATGTAATTGAAACTGTACAAGACAGAATACCTGAAGGTTCATATTTACGAGCGATGAATGCGCTCGGTTCTTTACACAAACACAAACGTACTACGTTGACGCAGCGTCGTCCAGGCGACATGTTGCGTTGTTGGATGACTCTAGATGAAATAATCGACCAAGATGAAGACCTTTACGATGAAATCATGGACGTGGCCGACAACATCGTCGTTGAACTCTGCGGCCAAGATTCGTCGATTTACGTTGACGCCAATCACAATCTAGTTGAACGCGGTGAAGAAAAGGAAATATTTGACATGCTCGTCAATTACAAACCAGAAGAAGGTAATGCCGGCTACGAGACCAGCCCCATGGTACTTCATCACGCTATCCAAGTTATTATGGCGCGTCTCTTTGACGATACACATCATGAATTAGAAATCGTCCGTCCGGTGAGTTGTCAGTGTGGATGGCGCGGAGCACAAGGAAACTGGGATCGCCACATGACAAACGCCCGTCATCTGCGATGGGTGAATGCTGAACGCGAACGCAGAACAGAGATGAGGTTAACGAAAGCACGGGAAACTGTCATCGCGCGTCGCGAACCAGGATTCGTATATATCAACGAACTTCACTCTACCCCTGAATCGCGGATCGCAATCGCGGAGGCGGTTCACGCCGCTGAACTGGCAGGAGATAGGGTGATATTCATGTGTGCCGATGGACGCATGAGTTGGTTCCCGTGATGTGTGTGTAACGATATATTATCGCTTACGTATTGTCGTATTACGCATATTCTTTACAGCGCTTGTCCTATCTATATAAATTAAATTACTGGGATGGTGGTTTATTGATCCCTTTTTTTTTGTAGTTTTATGTGAGAAACGATTTTGCTTCGAAGAAGAAGAAGAAGAAGAAGACATTTTTGGTGATTGTCGATGTGGAGGACCATCGCGAAAAAACAGTTGAAGATGATATAGTATATACTTACTTATGATTTCGTCGATTTCGCGCGGATTCATCTTTTTTTGGTGCATTTTGGCGTCATAATTCGATATATTCGCATACTTCGTGAAAAGGTTATGAATCTCTATCGAGAGGATTTCCTTCTTCACTAGTGCCGACATCGAAGGATGTATAGACGCTACATGAATTTTGTCAAATACATTACGAAATAACGCGCTGTTCAAAAAACGGACGACAAACTTATCAAACGGTATATGTGAATAATACGGCTGTAATTTAATATAATATACACGTTCATCCGACATTTTAGGATGATACAAATCGTCTAAAAAACATACTTCAATATTCGACGGTAATCGTGAACAGCGAATAAAATCATCGATAGTTTTATCTTTCGTTGTACGTTGCGGATGACCAGTTGAAACACTCGTTGGTTTAAACCCCCCAATAATATGGTCGAATAAAGGAGGTATTACCGCAAGATCTTTAGAAGAAGAAGAAGAAGAAGAAGAAGAACTTACCGACGACCCTTCCGAACGCAACTTATATTCAAAGTAATGACGAATATGCGATACCCACTTATCCGGCGCCATATTGTTTGTATATATCATCACCTTACTACATATACCCTCGTTCTTATTTTTGCGAATATATTCTAAGATACGCACCATTTTTGGTCTTATAATTTCGGGATATAAATCAACTAACTCGTTGAAATAACGGTACATTATGTTTGGGTCGTTGAAATATTCTTCTAATACATGTCCGAATATAGCGAATTGAGCAAAATTGCCGAGAGTTTCGTCCACATCAAAAACAACGACCTTGTGTTTTTTTTGCGACGAATTCATATTCTAGTTATTATAACATTATATAATAATAACTAACTAACTAATTATGCGAAATCCGCCGATATATATAGATAATGATATTGATGAAGATATGAAACTGACACGCGGAGATTACATCAAAATTCTTCATCATTATCAACCCAATTCGCGTAATATGTCTTCGGTTTCGACGAAAACTGTGAAACAACGCGCACATCGAATTCTTGCCGGAAAATTATGTCGATGTATAAAGGCTCCTTCGTCGCTCACTCGGCGGAATGAGAATGAAGGGCGTCGTATCGCGTATT
>JACCDQ010680331.1_pt1 | contig 37534 bp, 38 predicted proteins | sample 7446031 | NCBI WGS metagenome assembly JACCDQ01 (sample SAMN15323442, study PRJNA562643) | freshwater metagenome | isolation source: river surface water | place: USA:Blue River Watershed | collected 2017-08-17 | reverse complement strand
TGGTGCGGTGGTATTGTACGTGTTTGCTGATATCAGCACACACTAAGTAATAGTAACGAGGTACCATATCAGGATATGCTTTAATAGGACGTAATCGACCCATCGCTTGTTCATTACCCTGATTAGTATCAGAAGCCACAGTTGCTAATACAGACACTAAATTGGGAATGTCTTTAGCAGTACCACAAGACTGTAATGTAGATACGATCAGATCACTGTCTTTTAAGATACTCTCATCACTACCACCAACAAATACACCTACTTTAAATTGCGGATATTTTTTCTGTAAATACTCACCTACTGATTGACAGGTTTCAATTTTACCACAGAAGACTAAACACTTCTGTAATGGTTTATATTCTTGAACATAAATAGAATCAATTAGACGTGCAATGAATGCATAATAGTTATTGGTGGTTTTAACATATTTTCTAATTGAGTCTTCAAACAGCGCATGGTTGTACATACCGTTACGCTTGTGTTTTATTTTGTTGGGTTCATTAAGATAGTAGAAGATGGCTGTTACTGCAATGTATTGGTCGTACACTAATCCCGTGTAACGACAAATCATTGGTAACATCAACTTGTACATCTTCTTTAAGAAGTCATCTGATGGATTGAGTGTAGCAGACAATTCAACGCTGAGTGGAATGTGAGTGTATAGATCTGATTTGAAGTTAGCATGAAAATCCATGTGCACTTCATCGATAATACGTAAACCTACACCCAATAACTCAAACAATTCATCTGGTCGACAACCATAGAAGTCTTGTAATAATCCTTCTTCGAATTCATTGATAAAGATAGCCAGTGTTTTATTAGAGATAATAATAATTTTAGCATCTAATTCACCTGCTTTAGCCAGTGATATCAACGCAGCTAAATCCCTGCCACCCTTGACAACTAACAAATCACCTTTTTTCCAATCACTACCTTCGTATTTAAACGCACCGATGCGATCATCATCGCCTTCAATGGCATCAATCCATTGTTGAATAAATCGAGGTTTGAGTACAATTACTGTTCTTTTTTTTATTCTATCGGTGGTGAATAACGCCACCGATGTTTTACCCTTGCCCATTTGAATGGGTACTACTCTCCGATACTTAGGTATCTGCATTGATGCATTTTCATCATTACAGGTAGTGAATTCTATTATTGGTTCCTGATAATCCCGTGGAACTAATTCTGGGTTGATAGTGATATCAATTGATGCAGGTGTATACATTTCATGAGTAACCACCTTCACCGTATGGAATTTGTAAAAACCTCTACCTTCAAGAAACGGGATAAAGTGTGACAACACGGTGATAGGAAAACGATATTCTGTTTTATCCTTATCACGTGCTGCAAACACTTTACCCTGTACCCTTTCATATCTACCGTCTGGACGACGATTACTAGCATAATGGGTGAGGTGGGTACAGAAAGCATTGATCATACTTCTACCTTCTGCACCAAAACCACTGATCTTGAAGTAGTGACTGTATACATCAATAGTTACGCCACCCATAACACATTTTACCTCATTACGGTTTTAAGAAATCGTCCATAGGACTTGGTGGTCGGTGTTCAATTAAGAATGTCTTAGGGGTGTAGAGTTCATTACGTGCACCTTGATAAGCAAACAGAGGTGCGATAGAGCGTTTCGTAATGATCTCACTGAACTTACCGATTTTAAACTCATCCGTTGAATTATCCGTTAAACGATAATCAATTGGTGAACTGGAACGAATACTAAATGCCAGTATCACGTTAGCTAAGTGCACTAGATTGACTGATGTTTGTTGTTTTAACAACTCATAAAAACCAATCAGTGCAGACTCAGGATTATCATACATTGTCAACGACTTTGTACGATAACCTACTTTATCACCTTTCTTAGCACCGATTACCATCGCTTGGAATGAACGAACAAAATCCACCATGTTTGACATATTGCGAGACAATGTCAATATTGGTTTACTGGTATCCCAGTTTTCCAAACTGACATTACTATTACCTTCAGAGTCAATCCAAAAATCTTCTGAAGTAGATCGTTTGATGCGATCCAGTACTTCATACGACAACGAAGTATCGCGCATGTCGTGTTTTACAGGAATGATAACGGTAGTTGAATCGTCACCTTTACCCATAATTGTTAACTTAATGGAACTCAACTTGGACACACTGTGCACAGGTAAGGTACGTACATCGTTAGTGAAACGTAAACTTCCAATACCAATTGCATCTTTAGTATTGAATGTCAGTATCACTTTCTTATTACGTAACTGTGTAGACAATCGGATATTACTTTCAGCATGATTTGCCGTTAAGAATGCTTTATCTTCAGCAAGAATAATAACATCCAATAACTTAGCATTGCCGTCATAGTGTTTAGTGGACAACATCAACTGTGCTAATGGACCTCCGATGGTCACTGCTGACATATGTCCGATACCGGTATATAACGGGATGTTCTCCGCCATTTCACCCATACACGCACTACAGATGTGATAGGGTTTATTCCAACGACAGCGTAACTGGTTGCGTACCATGACCGTAGTCTTTATCAGATGACGATCGGTTTCACGAATAGGAATTAACTTATTCGTGTCCATATCCAATCGATTCCAACCACGGATGTTGATCAAGTCTTTATGGTCTGCTATCAAAAACGGCATGTAGTTAGTTTGACCACAATCACCGAACTCAACACCACGTAGCGTGGCCGCTGCTAATTGCAACTTACGGTTTAAATACTCCGCATCACTCAAGTGGTTCTTGTTGTTGTTCAATGATTTAGTTGCACTACGAGACTCAATGGCGAAGTCATGTAGCTTATTCAAACCATCTGCCAGACTAGACAACACCGGTACTGGAAACACCATATTGTTAGCGTCAGTGCGATAACCTAGCGCTGACACACACTGTGTGAGCTGTTTAGTGGATACATACGCTGACTTAACGCTATCAGCAATAGCATTACCCTCTAATACACCTTCACGATTAGTGATGTTGATGATCTTTTCATGTGCAATTGCAATCGACTGTCTGTCTTCAGTAATACCTGCATTAGCTGCTTTTACTTCTGGATGCGTCATTACCTCTAACACATCCAAGATAGATAATGTACTTGGGTATGCACCCAGATACTTCACAGCATAGTTGTAATTATTACTGGTATCTTCATACCCAAGTCTAGCTAAATCCTCCAGAAAATAAATACGACGAAAGTGATTAGTGTCTTGAATAACACTCTGTGATAATCCATCTTTACGCATTTGTTCAACAGCATCATTGATGATAGCAGCATATACATCATAGCAGTCAAACAACACAGCACTGAGTAGATTCAGTTGTGTTCTTTCACTCAAACGACTATCACCCATGTGGTGTCGTGTTAACAGAGGGGCTAAAGGATATGTGCGTATCGCACCCCAATGTAACCAACTGTAGATAGTAGACCGTCCACTGGCCTCTATCTCACCATCATCAAACTCAATAATGAAACGATCACCTAAACCATCAAACCATTTCATTTGTTCCACTGTCCAGTGTAGAAATGTTCTGGCTTTAATTCTTTCCATTAGGTTTACCTCTGGTCAGTACCCATCCACCACATTCCAATTTGTGTGTTACCTGTACAACAGGTCTACTCTGTCCTCGCGGTGTTTCATTGTAATCCACGATAGCATCGATCGCTATTGGGTTTTCAGCTTCGTAGATTTTGAAACAGTTATTACGGTGTATCTTTGGATTGTTGGATTGTTCTATCCAGTCAGCTACAGCACGACCTCCCATGACGTTTGCATGGATACGACCTTCAGTTTCACCACAAATACGAATAGGTGCCTGTCTAACAGGACTACTACTACGTTCTTTGATAGTGAGTTTAGAGGGTATACCCAAATGGTTAGTTTTAGCAGAAGACACTGCGGCGTAGTTATAACCGGTTTTATCCAGTAACATAACCTGCATAGAACCGATGAGTACATTACTCACGGTTGTTTCTCTAACACCTTCACAGGTGGTATAAGTGACAGGCCCATAACACGGCATAAACTTATCTTTCAGATCTTGTGTGATCTGCATATTCCGTTTTTGATTGTTGGTAGGAACATAGATATGTGGTTGGAGTAATAACCATTTCATTACTTCAATTTCTTTGTAATTCAATGGTCGTTGATTGGTTTTCTTAAAACTGTTTTGATTTAATGCCAAAATACGTAATTGTTCTTGTTCCTCCACATAGCGATGATATTCTTCACTATCCATGATCTCACCTTCACGTGGTGATAAGGTGTAGCGAAAATCTCTGATGATATCGTAGAACTCATCCACATACTGACTAAATGGCATTTCAGTACGCAGAGTAGTTTCATTTAACATCTCAGGTGGTAGGTTAATACGTTGACGTAAACGAGTACATAAATCACGTGCACATGCACTGTTGAAATGTTCATGTAATCCACCGATATTGGTACGTTTAAAGTTACCAATGGGATCAAAGATAGCGTCAGTGACATTACCTAAACTGTCTACAGGCATATTTTCATCTGGTTCTTTAGCACAAACTACACCCTTCTTTTTGTCCGATCATACTAGATCCGGTGCGATACCTGGCACCCGCCACTACTCTCATAATGGAACAGAATACATCTCTATCCTGATATTTCACAGGATCTCTCCGTTTCAGGAACATTCCATATAGTTCCCTACAGGCTGGCAAAGCCTTATTCGTTGGCCACACTCCCTATCTCGTTTCACAACAATACGTAGGAGCTTCGGTGCGGATTGCCCAATCTATATCTCTTTTACCATACCCAGTTAGTTAGACTGGCCGCTGTGTTGTTTCCAATCACAGTTTGGTGTATATAGTTCTAAGGTGCGTTCCCGTCAATTAGGAGAATAATCTCTCAGCAGTTACCCGCTGGAGAGGCCGTGTTAGTGAAGTAATTCACTGTTACAACCGCCATGCTTTGTGCTAAATTTGTAACCTATCGTTGGTACCAATTCATATTCGATAGTGATCTCCATACGGTAATCATCTAGAGGTACACCACGATACATTTTAGTTACACGATCTTTCTTACCAAAATCACCAATGTCCAAATACGCTTCATATACCAAACGATGGAACTTTGGTGTGATCTTTAATTTCTTACCACGACGTTTTACCAGTTCTTCATAAACATCAATGATGTCTTGATAGAAGCGACGTTTAGCACGCACATACTTCATTGCTTGTGCTTCCATCCCTACTGGCGTAGTCTTACGTGCTTTGTCGTCAGTCAATACATTGATATTGATAACTTTAGCACCAGCTTCTACATACACGGGATCATCAAAGAAAGGTTCGAACTCTTTTAACGCCCATTTAGTCTGATCCACCACAGCACGTACAGGATCGTGTTTACGAATAGCGATCAACAATCCATCATCACGCACATACTCACCGATATCAGGAGTGATCTTGTATTCATCCGTATCATCTTTACCATACAAGTTGATAGGATAACGTCCACCACCCCAACCTACTGTGAATGTAGAGAAACACCGCGTAGTACAACGCGCTGCAAATGATTCAGAGATAACAATACCATCTTCAATCACCGCAGGGACTGATAAGAACACTACGTTCGCTTGTGCTGCTATCCGATAGTTGCCATGTTCATCCACATTAGGAGAATCTGCCAGTATAGTACCTGCTTTAATATGTTTCTCATACTTAGCAGCATGGATTGCTTTTTCGTTTTTATTATAACGAAAACCAAATTGTTGGTGTAGTGAGTGAAAATCCTCCACTGTGATGTAATCGATCTCACGGGTCTCATCGCATTCTACGATAATTACCTTGAGTGGGTTTTCATTGATGTTGTCTTCAGTTGCAGTACGAATATACTGATCAACAATTTTAATGACCGTGACGTTTGTTTTCACTTTCTTGGAGAATGTATATTTACCGTATTGGTTCTCCATCAATGTACTGATAATAGGAATATCAGGTTTAGCAATAGTCAAACAACTCCCTATGTGACCACACATCATCTCTAGACGACTAGCGGTATCACAAACAACATACGAGTTCATTGACGCAATTGCTAAATACTCCATACCTACTTCAGCAAAGTAAGGTTTGTTTTCTATATCACGTTGTTCATTCATATTGGTTATTGTCCATTACAAATTAGTGGTAGTACCTATTAATGATGTAGGTTTAAAAATTAATGGACAAAACTTATGGCTTTTTTATAGTCGTAAAACTTTTTAACAGGTGTGGTATGGATATACTCAATGCAATGCAGAAAATAACTAGTGACATATACTTTGACCCCCTCTTTCGTCAATGTGTTGAAACATATTTACCTAACTTAAAATCATCACCAGATATACGCTTTTTAGATATCACTGAAACAAAAGCATATCAGTTTGAAGGTGATTTGCGTGGTTTACTGATCAGTGAAGGTGTTCCTGTTGAACATATCTGGATAATCATGCGCATGAACGATTATCGTAGTTACAGTGAATACGATGGAAAACAATATGTGTTACTATTACCACCTACCAACATGATCAACGATATAGTACAGCGTTATAAGACTACGCATACTGTATTGTAAGAGTGTAGATTTTAACTGACGTATAGGAGACGGATATCCGTCTCCTCTTATGCCGCATAAAAATAAAAAGGATACTGGAGAGAGCAGGTTACCCCACCCTCTCCAGGTTGTTAGTTACCCCAACTGTTATACAAGTTACTAGGAACATTGATATCATTGAGAGTAGGACCACTACGACCAAATCCACTGGATGATGTAGATTTACCAAAACCACCACGGTCAGAACTATTACCCCATCCCCCACGAGTATCACGATCTCGTCCAAAATCACTACGAGAGGGTTCATCGTGAGAACGATTACCAAAACCACCAGAACCATTACGTGGTTGATTTTGTTCACGTTGATTCAGGATATCAGTGAGTGTCAGACCACTAGCTGTAGTTGGTGCAGCTTGTGTTTCTGTTTTTACACCGATTTTCTGATTGGTGTTTTGACCATCGGTATCTTTTCCAATGATACTTCCAGTATTTTCAGGTAATGGTGGTATTTCAAACGACATGGTGTTAAATGCTGACATACCAGCTTCCCATTCAAAGATAGGTTTAAATGACAAACCTAACGACTCTTTGAACTCACTACTCAATACATTGTCGAATAAACGAATCAGTTCATTCAAACGACCACCTACACGCAACAGACCACCCAACAATGCATGTAACGACGGAGCGGTTGCATCATTGGAACCAAAATTGTAATGGTCTTCATCACCTTGATTATTGAACATATAGTCAAACAAAGCTTTGATAGTGTTCTTATCGCGCTGGGTACTGAGATCTACACCCATGAATTGTGTATCACTATCATCTTTCAGGTCTTTAAACCCAAATGTGGTGATAGCTGTACGTACGCATTTATTTGCGCGGTACACACCATTCACTTTCACGTATACATCCAGTAATACATTGTCGTCCACCAGATCACTACGTAAGAGTTTTTCATACGCTCTGACTGTTTTCTGGTTAGCGTTTTGTAACAATTGTACCAGCACGTGTTGATCGGTGCGCAGTGTCTTGTGTTTTTTAGTATCGGCAGCGATCTTTACCAACTCGCAACCTAACGTCCATGACACTGTGTTCAGTCGCGTATTGATCAATGTACGCAAACGCTTGAACACGGCGGATTGTTTACTGGACAACACATCTTCAGACAGTGGATGAAAATACACCAACTTATCGAATTGTGGATTGTCTAAATTAACCTTGGTAGGCATTACCAATGGTTTGGCGTGGACAGTGATTGGCAACTGTTCATCGTCATCAGTTACCACTGTAGAGGGTGGTATAGGTAGCGTAGTGAGACCTAAGCTACCTAATACAGACTTATAAAAATCGAGTGTATTCATGCTATCCTCGTTGTATTGTTAAAAACCAAAACCAGGTATGCTACCGAACTTAGGTGCACGACTGTTATCACCAGCCTCCACTACCTCCATTAACTTACCAAAAGATGCTGACAAGTTATTCAATGAGTGAGCGTCATTGGTTACCATCATACTGGTTATTGACTCAGCATAGATAGGAATATTAAACGACTCAAACCCCTTGTTGTTGTAGTTGATTTGTACACTACCATTACCGTAGATACTGAAGAACACTTTCAACGTTAAACCGACTTGGTTATTACGACTTAACGACATAAATACCAAATCAGCAAAACTAGAACGAAACGCAGCAAGTGATGCGTTGATCATCACCTCACTACCTGTCATGTGTTCATATCCACCATCAACGATAACTACAGGACGCCCATATTCATCCATGTTGTCATTGGTCGCTGTAAACCCAATACTAACAAACTGGTTATTGATCAACAATGCAGGCAGTTCTTGACCTAATCGCGATGCGATTATGTTTTCGTAACTGGCACCGTTATTGTTGTTTGCATTGACACGACCATCCATTGCAGATAACTGCGCAGGTGATGCATATTGAAATTCACTGATGCTGTCGTGTTCAGCTTCAGGGAACGCATTGACCAACTCACTCCAAGTAACACACATGTCCTCACCCCAAGCCGTGTTATTACGCATAAAGCGTAATGGCGCACAGTTGATAGGGTTCTCATCCTGCACACCATCGAGCAGTTGTGAATAATGGTTACCCATTGCACCCATGCCGTCTTCTGGACTGTTCATCACAGTAGCGTAATGCGACAAGCTACGACTCAAATAGACGTTAGGATTACTCCATGCCATTTTTGACAACTTAGGTGTCTTGTTCAAAATAGCACGCGAGTCAAACGATGTGTAACTATCGAAGTCCTCCACCACCTTAGGTAGTGCAGCATTACCAATAGTGTCACTGGGTCGTAATGTAAACAAACGATCACGACTCGTTTTATCACGGAACAAGATATTGTGTGCTGCTGAGATAGCAGGTGTGGAGTTCTTAACACCAAATGTGGATGTTTCCATATTACGCATACTGATACAACGCGTAAAGTATAATTCCATATACGGGTCCACATTACCAGATGCAGTACATCCTGTGTTGGACGTATAACCAAATAACAGATATGTCATATCAACTTCACCAGCGAGTGTAGCATTGATACGCATGATAAATGTGTATCGTGCAGTATCCCAACCGTTGGCGATTTGAGCAACTTCACTGGATGTGTTTGCTGAAGGTGTTAATAGATCCGCATTGGCACGCGCAATCGTGGTAGAGAGTAGATCTTTACCAAAGTTAGTTGCCTCAGCAAAGAAATCCAATTTCTGTGGACTGACGTGTGATGTCAATGGACGATAATGTTGGTTATAGTAGCTACCAGCGGGTACCATGATGATACGTTCAATGGTCATACGACCAAACTCAGAATCTGTACCTACACGATCCTGTGTATTAAAGAAACCTCGCAACGTGGATGAACCCATAAAGGTTCTTGATTCATTGGTGGTTTTTGCAGTACCAAAACCACCAGTATCAGTATCAATACTCGATGAACGACCAAAACCACCAGTATCGCTAGTACGCGAACCAAATCCACTGGACGTACTACTACCAAAACCACCAGTATCATTACGACTACCGAATCCACGTTCATTGTTAAAGGACATAAAGACCTCTCTATTAGGTTAGTTGTTACGTTTCTCTTTTCTTTTTTAACTTGCGTTTTGTTTTTGTTCTTGTTCTAAACGTCGTCTGTTACGATAGACGTGTTCAGAACGTTCATTGATTTTAGTAATCAGTTGTGATAACTGAATCTTCAAATCATTGGGTGCTAAAAAATGTCTACCTTGTCGTCTGATCGCATAGGTTACTTGTGATAACAATACATCAGGACAAAACGTATACCAAACACCTACACCAACGACTTGTGTTATTAACTGAATAGCCGCTAATGCTGTGTTTGCACTCTTTTGTTGTTTATAGATCTCATCTTGCGATCCACGACTGGTGATTGGTTGATGATGTGGATACAACGCCATTAGTTTAGGGATATGTTCCTTAGGTACTTTTGGTTTTGTATCTGTGGTAAATAATTCCTCCGTATTGTCTTCCACGGGTTTAACAGTTACCATAACCGCTAGATCAGGAAACCCCCAATGCCATAATAGTGCTTGTGTACCTACCATGGCACGCAAAAACGCTTCACGGGTTAATAACTCCACACCCGTAGATGGCATTGCCAGTCCCATCACCCATTGCATCAAATGAATTTGATGCGGCGATGGTTTGATAGCTTCATAGTGTTTCACTTCACGCATACACGTTTCGTATAGCGCATAAGGAACAGTATCATCGATCCGATTAAATAACGACGTGGGATCTCTGAATTGTACACACAATGTAGCCAGTTCACCAGCACTGATGATTTCTTTGATCTTGTAGTTTTCACTGAATGATGTTTTATCTTCACCACTATTGCGTAACAATACTTCGTGTTTGTCTTTAATACGCGTTGTAAACTTACGTTCCAGTGTGTTATACGTATTACGCGTAACAAAGTTGAAGATATTGGATACCAGTTTACTCATTGGGTTTTCAGGATCGTTTGATAATTCAGATACTGGTAGACGACGTACATACACAGTAGACAATTGCCATTCTGGTTTTTCAACAGTACCTACGCCGCTATAGGTTGCGGTGATGTTGACTGGTTCCTTTTTATTCAAGAATGTCAAATAGTTCAACAGCCGTGTACGGTGAATCGATGTATTAGGCCACGCATTTAAAATCAAACGCATTGCTGTATACTCTTTAAACCCCGTTTCATTCTCATCACTGTAGTTACGAATGAACTCACCCCAAATAGGTAGCATCATACGTAGCGCCATGGATATCCCTACCAGACCAATATGGTCTGATAACAAATAGGTTTGTTCTGGTGATTGATCACCGTATTCATTCGTAATCCCTGATGGTAAGATGATCTCAGTACCAGGACGAGTGATGTACGCTAATATTTCTTCTTCGGTAACAGTTTCATACAACTCCTTAACACGTTTGATCAACACTTCTACCAAGTTCATCCCTTGAATATTGAACGAAGAATCGCCAATGGTATCATAAATGCTGCGATACACATCAAACATCTTCTGTTGACGCGACGGCGCTAGCATACTGATATAATTGTTGATTTCAGCAAAGATAGTGGCGGGTGAATTTTCTACTTGATGACTACCTTTTACATACCACGTGGTATCCCACAAGAGTTCTTCTCCGTTATGTTCAGTGATAACGGATTTTAATTTTTGTTGACCGATAGGGATTTTAAAACGCATGTACTGTACTCCTTAATACAATGATAGGACACGTATTAATGATGTAGGTTTGTATATTTTTATAACGTATAGATGGTATGTCGTCTATCGTTACAAAACACCACTTATTAATATCTACGGTTGTGCACTGCGCACAACCGTAGATATATCACCGTTTGTTAAAATTCTAAACTATCACCATCGGCCACTGGCGCACTGGTATCAAAGTCACTGTTATTGTCCTTACGATAGTTGTTATTACCACCGCCATTATTGTAATTGCGGTTATTGTTGTAGTTGTTATTACCACCGCGATTGTAGTTATTATTACCGCCACCACGGTTATAATTGTTACCACCGCCTTTGTTATATCCACCGCGATTGTAGTTATTGCGTCCACCACCTCCACCGCCGTTGCGGTTATAGTTGTTACCGCCACCACGATTGTAGTTGTTATTATTGTCACGTGATGATTCTTCTACTGACGCATCATCGGTTTCTGATTTGACTGGTGCATCAGTAGCTACACCTTTCGCCATTGCTACTTCATGCAGTGACATTGGTAAGAATTCATTGATCAGATCAGCATAATCCTTAGCAACCATAGGACTTACATCACTAATAGGCAATGGTTCACCTTTACGGTTACAGATGCTGTGATACGGATCTTGTTCAAAATGGAATTTGATCGGTGTGTACCCAGGAGCATGTGCTGCTAAATACAAACGACCATCTTCTTCTTTACCTACAATGAAGGTAGATACATGCACTGGTGTTTCGTTGTAATTACCATCTGCATCGTAATTGAGATGGTTTTTGATGGTATTACCTGTTGGAGTTTCACCAGCAGCAGTAGCTACGATTAAATTCATCAAACGACGCAATGTACGGATATTTACACGGATAGGTAAATAACCGCCACGAGGATCACTCTCCACATTGGTATTGAGATTACAACGTGGGTTGTCACCCACAAATGTCCATGCTAGTGACGCGGGACGATCACCGCCTTTAGGGTTAGGTGCCTCCAAGCGCATACGGTAATTATCAACGATTGTAATGTGGCGTTTTGCGGCTGGTTTTTTATCATCCGTAGATGCAGCATTTTGGTTTTCTGACATGATACAATATCCTTCACAATAACAGAGTTAGGGTATAGGTGGGGTGTTGGTAGCATACATAGAGTATGCTACCTGTGTAATTAATCACTAGTGTGAATTAAAAGAGTTTTAATAACTGAGATTTGACTTCAATATCTTTGATTTGTTCAACACAATATCGCACACGATCAGGTGTAGTGATGGTTGTCCATTTACGTTCAGTAGCAATATCAAGTACTGCTTGTTTGAGTTTTCGTGGTAGTGGTGAGAACTGTACACCATTGTCACCGAATACTTGCAGAGTAAAACGATTAAAAGGAATGTTAGTTAAAGTCTTTCCATTGGTTAGACGCGTATTCCATTCTAAATGGTTTTTAACACGCCCTGTATGGGATTCCAACAATGCCAGTTGTAAGAAGCTATTCTTGGCTAATAAATCAACAGGAATGTGAGTCATTAACAACGTAACATCATTTTGTTGTTTATCCAAGAATTGTTTTACTACGACAAATGGTAATTCTTTTTTAAGTTCTAGTTCCTTGAGTAACGCTTTAACTGTTGCGTTTTCCATGCCTTCGTTAACAATCTGTATTTGTGTAACGGATTGCTTTAACATAGCATGTGGGAATAGTTTATCAAAACCTTCATAATGACTTAAATAAAAACCCACATTTACTTTACCCTTGCTGTGTGCATCCACCAATTCACGGATAGCGTGCATTTCATACAAGAGTGCTGTGTTGGATTGTTCGGGTGTGATCAATAGTTTGTATTCTCTATCAATCGACCCTAGGAAATTACGTGCTAGTGTACGGATGTTAATCAATAACATTTTAAAGTTATCAATGGGTGCTTTAGGTAGAGGTCTGTCAGGGTGTTTACCAAATGCACCAGCGATCGCTAGATCTGTTGCAATAGATAATCCTAACTCCCCTAACTCTCTACCATCGATAGCGCGTTGTGCTAATTGACTCATGATGGGTGTTTACCTATTTCCATTATTGTCAGATACCCCTTAGGGTGACTTACACAGGTTTCAATAAACCAGATATTACCTAGTTGTTTAGGTGCTTTAATTCTGGTGTGTCCACAATACACATACGTTATATCATTTATTTTGTTAGTGACATTACCATCGATACGTCCACGTGACCACAGACACGCGTAACGCATACCGTAACTTCTATTTTCATTGATCGCATCAATGATGTAGTTCCAGTGATCTACAGGTGGTTCTCCATGAACGATTCCATACTTATCATCGATTGTGATAACATACGGAAGATCATCTAATCGTTCACAGTACCGGAGTTGTTCTTCTCCAGATAGTGCATAAAACCACTCACCACCGTGTTTTCGATGTATGCGAGTAGAGAATGGATCTCCTTTATAACTGTCAATCAATAACATCTCATGATTCCCACGTACTGCAAAGAACCAGGGTTTATCTAACCATTCCAATACCAGATGACTCTCAGATCCTCTGTCTACTAAATCCCCTACACTGAACAACCTATCCTTTTCTACATCAAACTTTAATTTCTCCAATTCTTCAGTGACTTTACTAAAATACCCGTGTATATCACTCACTACAAAATCACGTCCTTGTGTGTTTGCTGGGTATTTCACTGCGTGTTGAAAACTCATGTTACCTCCAGTTCCTCCATTACTGATAAAATGGCATCAGTTAACATAGAGTCGGTGTTTGAACTAACTAAACGACCACGAATGATATCAGGTAGTGTTTTAGTGGTAATTTGTAACACAACAAATTTATCGCCCTCTACCGTTGTTTCACCCACTGTTTGTTTTGTAGTGATTTCTTGTTTAGGTGAAGACCAATTATAGAGTTTATAACGACGCTTTAATTCACCCATATGTGCTAAGATAGGATCGTCATCTCTAGCCCATATACGGAAATAACTGTCTTCCACATTATTTGCTTCAAGCGTTAGTTGTATCTTGCGTAAAGCATCTTCCACAGACAACCCACGACAGTCTATCGTAAGGTATATTTTAGCATCTTTATTTTGAATAAATGTACATTGATACTCACCTGCACGCAGCGTAACATCCCAAAAACCTTTAGGGGTTTCATAGTTGTGATCTACGCGATCAAAACTACCGTTGGAGTGAATACGATCAAATACCGAAGCGTGATGAATATGTCCTGTGTTGATAACATACCGTACAATACTCAAGTAACGTTCTTCGATATGTTTTGGGGTATTTGCTACTTCGGGTAATTGATAACGAAATGCGCCATGGATAAATGCAAAATCTACTTTATCAATACCATTTTCAGCTAATAACTGATTGGTGGTTTCCCATGTTAGGTCTGTATTGGCTTCACCATCGGGAATAAACAAGAAATGGAGACCAAACTGTTTATCATAAAACACACTGGTCTTATCAATATACCGTAGATTACAACCCATGGAAAACATGATATTGAAACGTTCAAATACACGACTCTGTTCTCTATCGTGTGATGGAGTGCCCTCTAAGATCCATAGCGCTGTTTTATTACGTGCGCAATAGGTTAGGGTGCGAAATACCCAATCTTCAATGTCAGCGATTATATCCTCATTCCAGCGCAGTCCACGATCGAACAAATCACCAACTATGATGAGTACATCAATAGTTGATAAGTACTCATCATTAACGATACATTTATTCAAACTTGCTATCGTGTGAGAAGCGTGTGTACGAGGATGACCCAGGTGTACGTCTGATACGCTAGCGTATCGAAATACAGGTACATCATCACAACAGATCAGTTTCTCCAGAGAATCCTGTTTCTTCAACATCTTCAGCAACCATTTCCGTAACAGTGGATGGAATCAAATTGTAACGACTGTAGATCGCATACCAACGTGCACGTATTTCTTCACGTACAGAACTGGTTGTTTCTTGTAGATCATTTAAGAACTTTTCAGACAAACCTGCTAATTTAGCACCGTGTAAGTCTGATTCATTTTTAACAGAAATAGCGGCATCAGCAAATGCAGCATTTACATGACCTAACTCCGCTGCATTATTCAGGTCACTCTGATACGTACCCACCGATACTGATAATGGAGGTACAGTAAACAAAACTTCACCATTAGTATCCACTACATCCACTTCATTGTACGCACTACCAGCGTACTGTTCTATCCATGCACGTAATGGCAAACGAATAGCACCTTTTTCATCTTCTGTAGCACCACCTACAAAAAACATGGGTAGATATGTGGTAACGAACACCGCTTCTTGAATAGTGTTACGTTTCTTTGCTTTTTCTTCCATGAAACTTTTACATTCTTGTAACAGAGTGTCATGGTTGTTTTTAGCAACATGACGTGGATTAAAAATAATTTCAGTCACAATACACCTCGTTCAATAACAGAAATGATAGTTGAGTGGAGTATATACTCCACTCAACTATGGGTTATTCGTTTACTTCTACTGGATCTTTTACCATCGGTTCAGCGATAGTACCATTAGCCAGACGTTCCATCACTTTAGTGGGTGACATTGCAGATACTGAATAGTACGCTGAGAACACTTCGTTTTTCTGAGCATTCAACAACTGGAACTGTTTGATCAGATGTGCACACACCAGAGGACGTAATTGAACAGGATGGCTGAATGATGACACTGTAGTTTCACGTTCGTTTGCTGATGCAAAAACATTGAACACATAACCCATAAAACCAACATTGGTGTCGTCACTGCGCTCAACATACTGTACACGCAGATTAGGACCGTCCATCGCTTCACGACTGATACAGATGTTTACCATTTCAGCTTGTGATTGTTGGTGATTGTGGTACACAATGGCGTTTTGTACACTATTGGCAACTTGTTGACTGAAGTTGGTGGTGTGGAGTAACACATTACCAATAGTAGCAGCCAACACTTGAATCAGTTCAGGGTCATTGTCTTCCAACAACGCCGCTACCTGTTGATTCATTTTTTTGATCTTTTCAGCACGCAGTGCTAAATCCGCTTGCTGTTGTTCTTCCAGGGTATTCACGGCTTCTTCCAGAGTCATAGTTTCTGGTAGCGGTTCGGTGACAGGAGTGGTTTGTTCAAGATCGTCGATAGCGGTGACTACCTCGGTTTCAGTTACTGTTTCAACAGAAGTGGTACAGTCTTCTGTTTCAGTTACCGCAGTAGTTTCTTCTTGCGTTTCTGGAGTTTGCATCGTTTCTTATTTCCTATTTACAGGTGGGTGGGTTTATTAAACAGCGTAACTGTTCGGGTATTTCATTAAGACAGAATTTTGTATCTCTGAGATACTTGCAGCATTGTACGTTTCAGTACCTATCACTGTGGTGAGTTTTACCACCAGTTGATAACTATTAGTTTCAGCAACAACACTTTCTAAAGTTACCACTGGAGACACTTCATCAAAATACCCCAACATTAGATCACGCAATGCCGTTTCTACGAGTGCAGGTATCTGTTCAGTGTTTTTACCTACGCTCTGTACAATGTGCGATAGCGATTGAATTTTACCAAAAAATTCACTGGATTGAGAATAGTCAGATGCATAAAAATAACCTAACAACTCATCCATTTTTTTAACAGGATCAGTGATTCGACCAAAAGTAGACATCGACATGACATCAGCGACCATGATAACTTATCCTACTGAATACAAAAAACAAAAAAAGTGTTAGGGGTGTTGCCACCCCTAACTATTACAGATCGTTACCTTCCGGTGATGTTGGATCACCTTCTTTCGCCATTAGGTGTGCGATGGTACTACGCCAGCTACGTTTTATCATTGCACGTTGATCTAACCGCAAGTAAGGTTCATCACTATTGGTTTGTTCAGTGTAATACGTAACTGAAGTCCATTCATCGTTTTCATCACTGATTGATATCAGACCAGTTTCAACGCAACGATAATCATCATGCCACTTACCTATCAACTCTGGTGTAGGATCTTCATAAGTATTGGCAAAACCATTACAACGCTGTTGTCGATGTAATATCCGTATAGCCGGATTAGCCATCAACCAACGTTGCATCACACCTTTTGCTGTTTGTTGATCATGTAGTGCTGTGAGTTCTTTAACGATGTCATCATCCCAACGACCACCTACCAAATTCGTTATACTTTCACGTAAACGTGTAGCGGCGGTAGAAGTGAACTGTGTCAAACGATCAAAACTCTCTCTGATTACACCAGTAAACCGAGGACTGTCACGGAATGAATCATATTGAGACATCAAGTATTCTTTCGTTGAAGCACCTACTTCACTACTGAACATACCTCCCATTAAATTACCACTACCCGTATAGACTGCTACCATGTGGTCTCCCCTATTAGGATCATTTTTGTCTAAAAGATTAGCACACCTTGTAGTATTTAACAAAGTACACAACAATGATGTATACTTGATTTTTTAACGACTATGGCGTACACACTGATTGAGTACTGGAAACTTGTCTTCCGGTAATACGTGACATTCACGTAGAACACAGTTATTTGCACTCCAGTAGTATTTTACCACCTGAGGTTTTTCATCATCGTTGTAATAAACGATAGCAGCAGTCATGTCCACTGTAGATGTATCTGTCTCTATTTTCACTGGTTGGAATTGTGATGCAATACGAAACAAGATATGTACATCACGAGTACCACTACCAGGTAACACTACGTTACTAGAGGTACATTCGTAAATTTCCACAGCCACTTTAGGTAATGGAGTAGCAATGGAGTCTTTTTCACTCATGAATGAAAAACGATAGACACGATGTGTATCCTGTACGTTTTTAACATACACATCCAGTGCCAATGTTCCATGTGGTGCATTACGCAGATTGGTGAGAGTATTTTCTACCTTCCCAATAGTATCAGGGTATAGGTAGTATTCCTCGGGTAGGGTAAAAGAATTACCCAGTTCAGCAAATACACGTACCAAGAAGTCGTTATCTGGTGTAAGTCCCTGACTGGTGTGTTCTGGTGTCATTAATACCAAATTAGAAACTTTCTTAAAAGCTTCGTAATGTGACATACCTTCCGGTAAAAACCAGTTAAACTGGTAAAAGGTGTAATCACGTAATGGGAGTAGTTTCATTTCCTCCATACTGGAAGGAGGTACGTAAGATTTATGATAATGTGCTTCTGACATAAAGAATACTCTCTATCAGTTTAACGGTATAAACAGAGGGTGTCTCCACCCTCTATGGTTAGGTTCGAAATTGTTCGTGTATCCATCGTCCATACATACTAAGTATGGGTGATGGTAACGCGATATTGTTAGTAACTCGTCGCGGTGCATTTAAATCAAACACACCTGTACTTGGATGATGACGTAACCATGATTTCCAAGTATGATTGTCCAGACAGAAAGCGAGATTGAGTTCGTCCAACACATTGTACATCCATACGGATGCTTTTTTAACTAACTCGTTACAGTTAGCTGTAGATGTTGTCCAGACACCTACGTCCGATAGTTACCTACCGGTTGAGATCATATCTTACTACACACATGTGTAGCCTCTACGTTTCGGTACCACACTTGTGGTCCTACTCTACTCGGTTCTCACTAGATAGAATTTTCTATCCAGCTACCCTTTCGATGATCGTTGAGCACATTCCCTATCTTGTCTCACGACAATACGTAGGAACTTCGCTGCTGATTAACCCCATATCGAATGCTTTTCAAACATAGACGTATGTCGTTTCCAACTCCGCTTTAGTGATTCGAATGTTTTATCGGATCTCACCCCCGATGGCATACCAGCAATTAGTAGAGATTAACGACGGCAACGTTAATTTTACCGTCGATATCAGCCCCTGGATACTTCATTGTCAGTGGTGACATGTAGATGGTGTTGATACGCGGATCAGTGTTAATGGCAGGAACATAGAACGCTTGTGCTGATAAACGTGTTAAACTTGGCATCTGTTCGTCTGGTTCGTAACACCAGACCGCACCATTACGTGCTGCTCCTAATTACTCAGGAGTGTCGGACTATATTACTACCTTTTACTTCTTTTGTAAAGAAGCAGTCAGGTACTTTCTATTTCGATGTCGTCATATACTTACGACCCTACTCCCCGCGACGGGATAGTCTCTGAACGTTCGCCACTGACAATACGTCATAGAGGCGCTTCGCTGCTAAAGGGGATCTTAGATCCACGGTTTACCTAACCCCTATTTCTTTTTATGCATATCACGTACATTCTTTCGAATCCCGTTGTAGCGAATAGGACTTTAACTAGGTGTTCCAGCAGTTAAGAAAGTTTATTCAATTACCATTTCTGGTAAAGGCAACCCGTTAATTTAAAATCTTTATTCATACGACAACTTTTTGATCTTATAACGACCAGGATAATGGTTATTCACCCAAGAAACAATGTGTGAATAACTACCAAGATCACAATTTAAACTTCTTGCAAAATCAAATATGGTGTAAAAGATTTTGGTGGTAGAAGAAGTCAGATCAATTATTTCATACGGCGGTATTTGGTGTAATCTACAATGGAGCGATTTTTCAACTTGAAGTGGATGAAAAACAGGAAAAGGGTCTTTGGTTTTTAACCGAATACCATAACCTCTAATGAGTTTAGTTCCTGCACAAATAGTCCTGGAGACCGTTCTTTTCGACAAACCGGTATACGAAGCAACTTCTTTGTATTTTGTAAACTCATGTATTGTTCCATCCACATAATTTTTGACTTGAACTATGTCGTTTTTTGTTTGTGTTTCTTTTTTAAGGAAATACGAGTCCCTTGACGCCGTCGCTTCTTCATAACTAAAAACTGGCCAAGGTAAATTGTCATCGTAACATTTGAAAACATAACCGGCTAACAAACTGATGTTTTTTCTATCCAAACGAAGTCTGATTGTACTTGTACCTACAGAAGTACAATACATGGCTGCCTCTATTGTTACAAATGACATTTCTCTATCTTCGACATAGTCAAAAACCTTTATCGCTCTGAAAGAATCTCGTAACACAGCCTTATCTGGATTACCTATTAATGTAATTACCCAACGAGACTCTTTTGTTTTATTTCGCAGTACGGTTAAGAGGTTTTTAACTTCATAACGCTGTAAGTTGGTTAAACGAGCAGCTTCTGAAATCGAATGTACAGTGTGAGTCACATTCTTCTGACGGTCAAATACAGTCATAGACAAATTGTCTTTACGCTTACCCTCCTTTAAAGCATGTAAACAATTTTCACTTTGAGTCATCCATTCCAGGTTGTTAGGTACACAGTTGTGTTTGTCACTATCTTTGTGATTAACGACCCATTTCTCACCATTAATACTTGTAGGTGTAGGACCATGAAACGCTAAACAAACTAGCTGATGTAACGATTTAAACCTAACAACCCCATCGTCATCTGTAGCAGAACACATCCAGTACGTACCAACTGACGTTGATATCTCCCTGAACTGTACTAACACCACCACTCCTTTACTGTTTAAAAATTTCACTCTTTGTCTATCACTAGCATAGTACCTACTAAAACCAGGTACTTGTTTCCAAACTTCCCCTGCGTGTGATTCAACAGTATCGGCTACCACACCTATACTGTTTATGGTTTTATTGTCGTTCATAAAAACTTCTTCAATTAACTATTTAATTGCGCTGTAAAAACACTCTGATGGCACTTCTACCATTCTTACCACTAGCGATGAACTCTTTGAAGATGTCATCTATCGTCTTGTGATAACGACGTAAATGACGAGTTACAAAGATAACCGCCTCATGCGCAGTCATTCCCATACGAATCAATCGACTCTGTATATGTAATCGCATCATAGAGACGGCTACACCCCATGGCAATATCAACTCATCGTATTTGTGTACACGATAATAAGATGATATCACCGCACGTGCTGTGAAGAACAAACGACTACCAAATACGTGTTTACGTAACGCACCCAGTTTATCCGTGAGAGGAACTTTTGTGTACGTCCAGTAATACGTAGCCAGTTGTTTATTTGCTTTCATTGCACGACGTTCAGCCAACATCGGTGTTACTTGAGTTACTGAGTGATACAGTGATGCAATGGTACGAATAGCTTCAATTGCATCGTTATCTGTTTTATCAGCATAAGTAGTGTCGCCACCGCTACGTTCATTTACAAAGTTCAATGAACTCGGTATAGGTAGTACTTTGGTAAAGATGATATTACGATACTTCTGTACCAGTTCTACCAGTGCTTCACGATCAGGTTTGATTTTGGGTATTTTCATTGCAATTAACGCAGCGAACAATTCATCAAAGTGTTCATGAAAATAATTAACACCACGTTTATACCCAGGAATCGCCTTGATCTTTTCAATTTCAATGATAGGATCACACTGATAACTACTATCCACCATCCATTCAAAGATATTGGAATTGTGTCTGGTGAAGATATTGGAGAAGATCTGATAAAACACCGGATGAATCAATGTACTGACACTCTCTGGTGCAGCTATCCATAATTTAGGTTCCAATGGACGATCTTTTACTGACAATACCTCACCACCACAATCAGGACATGTCAGACCAACGTTATACTCACCTGTGAGTTTACCACACGGTGGTGGACAGGTGGGTAGTGGACTTAAGGTATCGCCCTCATAGGTGGTAAAGATTAGATTGTTGAGATGGTCTCTGTCTTCAGTGCGTGTAATGGGAAAGTTATTGATGATGATAGGTGTGATGTGTAAGTTATTGTACATATGTGTGAAATCAGTCAAGTCGATATAGACCGCTTCTTTGTCTTCATCTGTACGTTTTAACGTTGATACGTCCATGTTGATGATCTGTTGGAAAGGATCATCTTTAGGAATTGCTTTAAAGTAATTCTTTATTTGCATAAGTGTGTGCCAAAATAAAGGAAAAAGGGATAATACGGGATGGCACAAGACCATCCCGTATTACTTCATTTACATTGACTAGCAACTACCAATTAACGATCGTTGCGGTTAAAGAAACGACTGTTATTGGCGTGCGTGGTAGTACCACCAAAACCACCGCCACCAAAACCAGCACCGCCACCATTGTTGAACGACATAGTACGGTTAGTGTTTTGGAACATGTTGCTGCGGTAATTGGTACGGTGCTCCAAACCATGCGCTGGCGGTACGTTGATCAACTCAGCAGCACCACGACCATCACTGTCTTTAGACGCCAGAGCCAGGATCACTGATTCAATGAACGCACTAACAAAGACGCTGTTGAACTTGAAGCGACGGAACCAACCAGTCTGTACAAAACCAGGTACGTTTGGCAATACCAGATTACGCCATTCGACGTAACGCTCAGTTTCGCTCAGTTGTTCGTTGGTAAAGATGTTGGAGATCAACAGACCGATTTCACTACCATCGTATTTGTTTTCGTTTGGTGCTACCACAGAGTTCATGATACCCAACCAATCGTAAGTACGCGTAGTGTCGCGCTTGATACCTTCAGCATCAATGTGGTAACCAGAAGGCAGACGCATATTCCAACTGGCAATTACACCACCATCTTTCACCAGATCGAACTTCTGATAGAAGATACCGTTGGTCAGTTCGTTCACCCAGTCACAGATGGCACGCGCGTCATCAACGTTATTGGCAGCATCTTGCAGTGTTTGCATCAACCAGGCGTCATCTGACAATTCTTCCACGTCAACAGAATACACGATTTCGTCATCAACGAACACAGCACTGAGCAAACGACGCAATTCATCATCACTCAAGTTACCGTTTTGTGTAGGCAGGAACTGTGGAGGATTCACCAGATTGATACGGCGATCCAAACCAAAGGCACCCATGTCACGGGTATTGATACCACGACCGGCAGGTTGCAAACGCAATGGACTGATCCAGGGACGAGTAGTACGGTCACCAATACCAAAGGCAGCCAACAGACCCAACATCAGTGTACGGTGATCGTGGTAGCTGTCAGAAGTGATCTTGGTGATGATCACGTGCGGGATGACTGCTTGACGTACAGTTTCACCATTACGTGACACATTGGGTTCACTGTTTGGAATAGCAGCATCGATGTACGCATGTGCTTGTACCAGGTTATCATCACGTTTGGATACGGCAATGGATTCTTTACGTTCATTTGAACTAACGCTCAAACGAGACACGATGTCAGAACGGAAAGGATTACCGGCAATGTCGTAACCAGGCAATTCAGACACTTCATGACGAATCATGATATTGTCGGTCAAGCTGGCCAGGTTCAGTTCACACAGTTCATTACGCGCTGAGTTCATCAGAGTGTAGAAGCAGTTGTATACGCGATGGATGTATTGACCAACACGTTGTGCATCTTCATGACCGTCTTCCAGTGCGTGCACCATTGATTGTTCTTTGGGCAGGTAGAAACCTTGGAAGATAGCAACGTTTTCAACAGGAACGCCTTTGCGACGAGCAATAGCTTCTTTGAGTTTACGTTGATACGCAATGTCGTTTACAACATCGGCCACAGTACTGGGAACTTCGAGTACTTGGTTACCAAAACCACCATTACCCAAGCGACGATTTTCCAGTACTACATTGGGTGTTTCATGACTGATGAAGTACACGTACAACTGGCGATTTGGTACAGCAGTTTCATGAATGAACGCAGTGGCAGGATACACACCTTCAAAGTCACTGGAGTAGTAGTTTTCAGCTTTGATAGCCAGTTGATTTTCACCACCGAGATCAGCGATAAGACCGAACATGTTGTTTGCTGCTTTCACCAGGATATCTTGGCGTTCGGCAGTATTATGGCGGTTGGAAGGTACAGCCGTGGTCAGTGAGCGATAGTTACCCAAGAAATCACCAATGGATTTCTTTTTGGTTTCACTACCACCTTGGTCGGTTTTGGTCTGAGATGAGCCACCAAAACCACCAGTGTTGTTTTGCGAGGTTTGTTGTTTGGTATCATTCGTTTGCATAATGTAACCTTTCTCTTATGGAAAAAATATTTCAGTAATATCGATATTAACTGAGTATCTACATTGCGTAGCTCCTCACATTAATGATGTAGGTGTGTATTTTTTTACAATACACATCCTCCTCGACTGTTAAGTACAACATGAATAAACGCGTTTTTATCTACTGTTGACGGATACTCTATAGAGAGAACAACCCACCGTGCGTACAGAGATAATGTCCATCGACGGTATTATCCGCCGATGATGAAACGCATTCATCTACACTATATACAATAATTGTAAACTTTTATTTTTGAAGACTAACAGAAAAGGATGTAACCATGTATAAATCACTTCGTTTCAATCCTAATCCACGCAGTGTTTCTATCGTACCTGATTTTATTGTTGTCCGTAAACGCCTTAATGAAACACTATTACGTTTAAAAGATTTTTACCGTAATGAAGTAAGGACAGTGTCAGTCAACCATCCTCTGTATATTTTACTACATTCATTACCTGTGAATTACAATGGTGACAAAGCAGCGTATGTACGTGCTGTACAAAATGCCACTATCCAAATAGCGAAAACACATAACTATGTAAACTCAGCACATCAAGGTACAGTCTGGAGTAATAAATTCATTCCAGAAAACAGTGAAGAGATCATCATTGTTAATAACACTCCATTTGACATTCCAACCGCTATCCAAAATTGGCGTCAATTAGAACCAGTTAAAGTATTACGTCATCCGTTTGGTGATATTAAATTCCCTGTATTCAATCGCTCTGTACGTGTAGAATATCTACTCTACGCACATCGTGTCAACGATGACAGCACCTATGTGTTTGAAATCAATGTAGCGATGTTGGCACTACAATGGGTGTGTTGGTTAGAGCATACAGCATCCAACAACGATATGCGCAACCTCCTGAACTTTGTTGCTGGTTATCCATTGGTTACGATGTTAGAGTCATGGATTAACATCGCGTTCTTTAATCGCTACATGTTCTTTTTAAAGAACCCACATAAAAAACAATATCCACGTATATCCAATATCCATCCCATTCAAATACAAGATGTCGATGCAGAACTGGACAGAGCAATGGTGAAACTAACCATACAAGCGACTAAAATAACCAGAGATTTTGCTCGTATACTCGCTGAACTAATGTTACCCTTTCAAAAAACATCATTGGGGTTATTAGAAGCTGCTGACAACTACCAAGATACTCGACAGATCATCTGGGCACTCAATATAGCGTATATACCCATCATAGGAGGTTTATTGCTTACTGACGCTTTAGGGACTAAACGTTCCAACATGGACATTAAACGTTCACTGTCAGTGAATCTATCCAGATTACGTCACGGTGATTATCTACGTCCTTATGTACCCAATGCTTTGTTTGTCAGAACAGACCGATACATCAATCAGAACATCTTACCTTACATACGTTATTGACATAGCTACCTACTGAGAGATATCTCTCAGTAGGTGGTGGTTATGTACGTAACTCTGCTGACACCAACACCAGCTCATCAATTACATCTTGATAATCTGCTGTTCTATCCTGAATACTAAAACCAACATTAGAACGAAAACAATAGTAATGTTCAAAAGGTAGATAATTTTCCTTTAACAACATTGCCAGTTCTTTATTCTGTTCTACTTTCAATCGGGCAGCTAACACAATATCTGCTCTAAACGTAGGGTCTTGTACTCTAGCGAATTCTCTACCAACTGCTTTAGCTTGAAAACCAGATAACAGTCGTAACTGATCGTGCTGCTTCCCTGTAGCACGCCAATAATAGAAACCTTCACCTGATGCAAAACGACCGTATTCAGGATGTATAAAACCAATATTAGAGAAAGGTGATAGCATCCTACCTAAGACAGTTTGTCCACTGGAATAGATATTGATATATTCCACACCATCATTGGCTGGCGTAAGTTTATATCGTCTAGTAGACATCGGCTGCGTTCTTTTCATAGTGTTCAATCTCATAATCGATTAAGTCTTCCATGGTGTAATAATCGGTGATTAATCGTTTTACCTGTTTCTCATTAGGTTTTAACTTATTAATGAAAATACCTAAGGTTTCCAATACCAAATAAAACGGCTCCATGATAGTAAACACCAACTTACGATAATCAGCCGCTTCCAGTATGTCAGGTGGGATACCTTCTGTGCGAGCTATCTCTTTGGGTACGTAAATAAACTTCATGTCCGTGATGTTATTTTCCTCTACGTAAGCTGTCATACGGTCACGTATACCTTTTGTGGGTGTTCTTTCTAACCAATCAACAATAGCCTGTTTATTACGTAGATCCAAGGACAGTTTTACAGCCATGTAAGGAGGTTCATCAGCTTCACCATAGGTGGGTGCAAAGACGGCCTGCCACAACAAGTGTTGTCTCCACTGTGATGCTTTCTCACCCACCTTATACGACACCTTGTGTTTTACCTGAGCACCTGTTAAGAATTCAGAACTACCTTTCATGATACCGGAAATGATACTGGTTTCTACCTCCACGAGTTGTTTAACAATTGAGAAGTAATCCAATTTCTGTTGCGCCATAATACCATCGAGCACATAATACAAAAAATGTTTGAAACGTTTAGCGATTCGTGGTGGTGCGTTAGCATTGCGCAGTGCTACCCCTTTTTGTTCCACTTTAAAGGTACCTGCATATTGTGGTTTTTTAGGATCACGTCCAAATACTAAACCTTCTTGTGCACTCATGTACGCAAAATAGTGTTTAGCTCGTTGACACAACCCTAATACAGGAAACGCATATTCGTTCTTCATAGCGATTTCTTTGATGTCTTCAACACCAATACCCATGTTTGCTGACATCATCGCAAGCACATGCGATATCAACTGACTGGATAAATAAATCACCACCCACGCTACGTTTTTAGATTGATCACTGAAATTATAACTACCGGTATACCATTTTGTCCATGACTGTACAGTGAAGATAGTGGAGTCTGTATCAGATACTACAGCCACCTTACGAATAATGTTAGGTAAACGTGCTGTGGATGCTGGCATAAAGCGAGTCATCCACAATGCGGATATCAGTAGATCATATTCGTGTAGTGTGTCTAGGAAGTTCTTAGCAGTAGCTTGAATATACCCCACACTAGGGTCATTGTTTTTCACCATAGCAGTGATGTGTTTACCTGCACTGAACTTAACACACATGAGTGAAACAGTAGCTACTTGGTCACTGTCTAGCAAACCAATGTAATTGACGCCATCATTGATAGGGTTAGTGGCGACATAACTCATGCGGTCAAACATCACCCTAACCACATCAGGGTTGTACTTAGCAAGATAATGGAGGTCGCTAACATACGTAACCGCACAACGTTCTACAGGCGTCATACCACGCAAGAGAGTCATTATTTCTTTTTCTTTTCTACTATCATTCCAGTAATTACGCGCTGAATCCATTATACATTCAAACGCTTCTTCTGGTGTCACTAGATGTAGTTGATAATAATCAATAGCTTCTTGTAAAACGACTAGATCCGTAATACGTACTGAGTTTATTACATTGTTGATAGTGACTTCTGCGCTATGGTAGTGTCGATTACCTGCAATAAACCGTTCGTTCATGGCGTTGGCAAAACTGGTTGCTTTACGACATGTAGATGTTAGCGAAGGATGTCCAGAGGCTAAGAACAATGGTGTACCAGCGGATAACTTAGCACCTGATGAAGAGTTGTTGGATAACTTATACGCCGTTTGTAGGTTATCTAGAAAGCTTTCACGTATCTTATCGTTGTTAGCCTGTGCAACACTTTTTTCTTTTTTGGTGAGCGCACGTTTTTCTACGTTTGCTTCTAACATCTTTCCTACTAGAGAACGATGTTGTTTTTTATTATTGTACGCTGTAAACGTAGGTGCCATGATGTATTCATTGGTCACCACTGAATTAATAAACTTAGTGAAGGTTGTGGTTTGTTCAACACGGTCTTCAAAGTTACGGCGGTTTAGAATATCGATCTTTCGATCAAAGGTTGGTGAATTAGGATTGTCAAAAGCAACATAGTCTTTAACAAACTGATAACACTTATCGTAATCTGCTGTTGCACCTTCACCAATTAAACGCAAATACAACCCTAACGCTAAATCAGCAATAGCGTCTTTAACCAAATTCATGTGTCGTGTATAACTACTATTTTCTCTAAAAAAAGGATTTTGCATGGTATACCTCGTTGTATCACACAAGATAAACACTTAACGTAAAAATAAAAAAGACATAGTGAGGAGAGCCGTACGGCTCTCCTCATCACGGTAATGGTTTGATCGAAAATTCTTCGATCTGAATACTTTTCAATGCTAAAGAGATGCGTTCAAAATCCAGTGGACCTGCTGACGGTATATCAATACGACAACCTGTGCTACTGATAATTTCAATCGTACCACTTCTGATCCACTCTTTTGCTAAGCAGATCATTTGGTTGTTAATAATATCCGTAAACTCATAGAACGTTAACAACTTTACATCAGTGGGTGTACCCTGAGGTAAGTCGCTGTATACTGCATTGTGTTTCGTTTCAATCGGATACGATTTAACTGCTGATGCGTACGACATTTGAGCTTCAACACGCAGATTATAAAACTGTGCACCCAATAAACTGGGTGAGTAAGTCGATAATCGAACAGAATTACCGACTACTAAATTATCATAAGACATGAACAATTACCTTTAGTAAATAGTGGTGTCAAATGAAGACAATTCGATATGGATCACCAACTCACTCAATGGAGTGATATTGATTGCTGTAGGTGTAAACCATAACAGGTGTTTTAATAACGGAGTGTCTTCCACGAGTGTTTTTAATTCTGGATATGAGCGCCAGTCCTTTAACATATCGAGTAAACCTCGATTGACAGCCAGTGATTCCACTGGCGTAGGATTATCAGCGTCGATGACAGCGGCTACCAGATCAACGATGGTTGCGGTTTCTTCACTACTTAAAATTATCCACATGATAGGTAGCTATCCGTTAGGTATTGTTTTTATTTAAAAATGAGTGTGCGTTCACTGGACTCTAAAATGAAATCCGTGTATAGCAAACGACCAGTGCTGTCACGTAGCGATTCACGTTCGATGATCTCCGACAGTCTACACATTACCATTGTACGTATACGGCGACGACTTTCATTATCCATGTTATCCGTGGATTCATCATCAGGGTCGTATTCGTACATTTCAATCGAGGTAGTATAGATCTCATTTTCTGTTTTTGGGTATTCCAAGAACACCATTGCATCACGGACGTGATCATTCAAGTCTTCGGTGATGAAATTCATTTGTGTACTGAGTGAATTAAATTCACGTGCCACTGCTGTAAAATCAATGACGTAAGTTTTATGTTCTCTATCAGGGGTCGTCATAGCGAATGATCACTCCATTAGGTAGCCATTTAAAAATAGCTGGATTTTTTTCGAGTATGTGGGTGTGTTGCATTTCTGTTAGGTATGCAAGGAATTCTTCTGTTAAGTCACGTAAGACTCTTTCAGCAATAACATCAAGTTCATGCTCACGATGGTAAGTATAAAAGAGTCCGCCTATTTGTTCAGCAAAGCTTTTGTAAACTTTGTCGTTGTTAACATAAGATTCTTCATCCAGTGCAACGGCTGTGCGCAAACAATAAGCGAATAAATTTTTTCTGTTTAAAATGGCACTTCGTTCATCATCGATATCAAAGTGATCGGTGAAGTGAGTATTCATAATAAATAACGAATAAGGCCATTGTCTTTTACTGAAATACTTATTTTTCAATGAAGGCGATTCCATGTGGGACTACTCGTTGGAAACGTAAACGAATCAACAATTCTAATTCGTTACTGTAAAATAGGTTCGTTAAGAAACCAAACATGGATAAAAACCAACTCTCAACTATAACCATGAAATGAACCATAGTTATATTAGCATCTTGAATAATGTTTTTTATCACGTGTTCGGTATGATATTCGTTTATAGCGTATTGAAAAGCCCGTGAGAATAAATCAGGGGTGTAGTTCCAGTTATGTTTTTTGTACTCTAGCGATACATACAACAACGCTAGTAAAATATCCTCAACAAGTAGTCGACGATCATAACACAACTGAAAACCATGGGGGTCATCACGTAATAGTTGTTTTGTGTGTAGCGGTAAATCACAATCGATAGATCCTGTTACACGTCTATCAAAGTCGACTATAATGCAAACGCCAGTGTGTTGACACGATACGTATTTAACAGGAGCAGATGATCTTTCACGGAACGCAGACATAATACAATACTCGGATCGTAGTGAGTGCCATATAAGTGTTGAAAATGAGGTTCTATAATACTAACGATGATGCCAATACAGACACTGACTGTCTGTTTATCGATACTATTATTCCAAACACCTCCTGTAACGCTGTGTAAACGCACAGAATCAATAATAACCTCCATGGAGGGTTCTACTGCACGTAAACGACAATTGATCACAGTGAGCGCTGTATGTACTATTTCAGTGACAGGGATCTGTAACATGGATAACCGTTCAAACCATACTACATGCTCGTTAAAATAAATATCACGCATATCCAGGATGTACATTGTTCTGGGTGATGCGAATAATTCTTCGAGTGTTATCATAATTACCATACCTACGACATAGATAGCAGTACCTAGGTACTGCTATCTATGTATTAAAAATGAGTGTCTACTGTAGCATCGCGCACCATGAATTGAACCATCAGTTCGTAACGGGTTCGGGAGTATTCCACTTTTACATTGACGTGTGGAACTTCACCTCGTCGCTGATACTCACTAATTAAATGATGTAGGTCTGTAAAAAACTCTTCATCCAGTGCATCGTAGACTGCTCTACATGAATATTTAAACACTCGTTCAAAGTTATTACATATTTCTGCATCGAAGGATTCTTTGTTCATAATTTCGAACATGTCCAACAGATCTGATTCGATAGTTGATTCAAACGCTGTGTATCGATCGCTAGGGTTTGTAAATCCAGCGCTCAATACAATGTTGTGAAATATCGATTCAAAGAAACCTTCCAGATCACCATAGATATCCGCCATCGCTTTGGGGCTGTACTGACCAACCATGAGTTCCTGAACATTGACGATGTACAAGTATTTATTCATCGTAGGTATCCACAGCCACTGTCAGGGTGTATTTATCGATGGGTGTTACACTGTGTATCATGTTCATCTGTTTGTAGATGTCCACGGGTATTGCCAGATTACGTATGTGGTCTGTAATCGCTACAACACCATTGTACACAGCAGTGAATTCAGGTGGAAAGAACTCTCTACAATCAACACCTTCTATTTCTTCATCAATGCTATTGATTGGTGCACGGGTTAGATAATGAACTGGATCGACATATCGCAGTATTACATTTTCTACCTGAGTGTTATCCAGCACCATATCTCGCGTAATCTGGATAGAATCCATGAGTAAAGCAGAACAGATCTTATCAATGCGACTACCACCAAACTGACACAAGAGTTCTTGATAGGTATCTTTAGGTAAACTATCTCGAATTTCTTGTTTATTAAAAACAATATTCATCTTATTCATGATTACGTCTCTTTTTGTAATAACGCAATGATGTGTTTAGGATACTGATGTATACCTTCTTTTAAATCATCAACAATGGTATTCAAAAGTATTTCAGCCAATGGTAAATTATCACGTGGGTACTCATATAGCAACGCGATATGTTTACTTTTAAAATCAATGCGACACTTGGCTAAATGTCTACTACAGATCTCATCTAATTCAGATTTGATCATCGGTATCAGTATAGACCTAATTTGGTATTCCACAGACGCTGTGTATTGTGACAGTATGCAACTAGTATCCGCATAGATCTCGTTGATCAACGCAGACAGTAACATTGTGGTATTAATAAACCCATCGTCATCGTATTCATTCATACCTATGATCTGTGCAGCCGTTATGATAAGATTACTAGGGTCAAATACAATACCTTGCATCATCGTTTTGATTTTCCTATGGTTTCAAAGACATTTGTTTCAAAACGTTCTACCGTACCCACCATAGGTGCTGACGCGGACAAGAACTGATTGATCTGGTCTTGTTCTGGTGTGTCTTCTTTTACTTCCTGTTGTGTTAAGTTTTGTTGTTCAAGCATGTACTCCCATGCAAGAATACGATAATCACCATGACTGGTGATTTCAATAAAACATCCATCAACTTCTCTAATGGTTAATACTTGCCAACCATCATGTTGTGTTATGTTGTCCAGTATATCTGAACTCAACATAATCTCATCGATGTACTCGAGTAACTCAGCGACTGCACAACTGTTGTTTCTTACTACAGTGAGTAGTTGTCTATCCAATTCACTTTGTCTATCTACATCGATAATAGCTTTGTCGATCACAGCCGGTATGAGTTGTTGTTTTTCCCAGACAGTGGGTTGACATACTTCCAATAGGATGTTTTGTTTGAGTAATTCACGTACAATATCGGTAGCACTATTAATGATTTCTTGCTCATATCCATAGTGTGTTAGTATTGTTTCTGTAGCTACCTTACAATGTAAGAACAACATAACGTAATTGATTTTGTTTTTCTTTATCACTTGTGACATTATTTATACCTTACGGATATCAAAATGTTAATAAAAGTGTGTTTCCTACAAAACGACATTCTACTTCATTATCAACTTTAACCTCAGATAAACAAACACTGTGGTGAAGTAGTGTAATGAGATCACTAAATCTACCTTGTGCATAGTTTCTAGTAGCTGGACGAGGCATAGGAATAGCCTTAATTTCAGCTAAGTTGGTATAGATCCAGTCTTCCACACTAAATGGCGCTGCGGTAGCTCTGATACGCCGTTCTACTTCTTGTTTTACCGACCCTACACAGATAACACAGAGTTGTTTTTTATGCATAATTTACTCAGCTAGCAAGTGATGACATAGTAATGATGTATGTATAAAAAATAATGCAAAATAACCCCTTATAGATAACCGTGTTGAGTAAAAAATAAAAGGCATATACAGAGTACCACATGGTACTCTGTATATGCCATCAGTGTGTCATACTTCGATAATCGCCACTATCTAACAACTTAGTAAAATCGTTGTCTTCTAATGGAAAGTGACCAAAACAGTAATCAGTGTAGTTACTGCTAGTCAAACCAATAGGGACTGGCGGATGATATTGAAACACTTTAGTATCTAACGGTACACCTGCACGTGTTAAATACATACGTAATGCATTGTTATTAGTATCCAATGGTGTAAACAAAAGAGTATCAAAACGCGAATAAACATCTGTGAAATACACAGTTTGATTATTGTTTTTCATTGCAGCAATATATTCAATGTCAGCCACATCTATTTTGTCTTGTATTAATGTGGACATTGCTTTGCCTATCTCTTCACTACCAATAACCAATAATTCAAAACCAAACTGTTCATGTGAATTCGTGGTCACTGAAATATAAAAACTATTGTCTATATCTCTAAACGAAATAGCTTCAGTATACGCTTGTGTCCGCATATCGACATACTCTCACTGAAAAAAATAAAAAAAGAGTAGTGGGTGTTACCCCACTACTCAACGTCAGTACTACCATAGCACTAACCTAACCTAAAGAATAACCGTCTGATCCCATTACACTTTTGTGTTTTACAGGATCATATTGTGTACGTGCGATTATACCGTGCCATTCTTTGATGGCTGGGTTACATAACGTACACAGTACGGCACCTGGAGTGATTTTAGCATGTGTTACTAACTCCAGATGGTTACATTGTGTACACACAACAAACACAGACATGGTTTACAACACCAGACCATGGCGATTGCTTTTAGCACGCTCGCTAACGATACTGGTACGTGTCACGGTTTTATCCACTTTACTGGTAAACGCGTCAGCACGATCTTTCAACTTACGATAGATTTCACCAATAGCATCCACACTCATCACAAAGTGCATTTCGTTTACATCACTGAGTGTAGCTGGGAAAGCACCATAACCATTACAGTCATAACGTGCATCCAGAGTGTGTGGTGGTACATTTGGATCGGTATACAGCGATGCGATTGAGATAACGTTGTGTTTGTAACTTTGGACAGCTTCTTTGTTATCCAAAATATCAACCATCACCAAAGAAGATTTTACATCACGCATCTTTGGAATGTTACGATAGTTGAAGAAGTTATCCAAGTCACGTGTATCCAGACCATGGAACAAACCAGACAACAAAATCGCAATGCGACCTACGACAGAGATAGTCAGGTTATCGCTTACTCGACGCAGATCACCACGATTATAATCGATGTAGGTGGTTGGGATAGGTGTTTCGGTGATTTCAGCCATCGACTCCAGAGATTCAATGGAGTAGATCACGTTATCAGTACGCTGTTCTGATTCAGAAGACCCAATACTCACGATATACACATGATGACCTGCTTCAATCAATGCACGTGCTAAGATAGGAGTAATGATACTACCGCTACCACCACCTAGGTTGGTTACCAATACGTTGTACTTGGCACTGGCAAACTGACGTACCGCCAGTGGGATTTCAGCAGCGATCGCTTCGACGTTAGTGGCACGTACACCACCACTACCATCAAGTTCTTTACCGTCTTTGGTAAAGATAAACAAACTGTCTTCATCGATACTGCTGTTCACGTTAGAACGGCTAGTGTCCAGATACACATTACGGTTACTGGCAGCGCGATCAGGATCGGTGCGTTCACCAATCATAGAAACGATATTCATACCAGTACCGCCAACACCCCAGAACATCACTTCATTGCGTTTTGGTTCAGCTTTACCAAACAAGCTATCTGGTTTATGCGTTAATGTAGTCATGATGACTCCTAAGTAAAATGTATGTTAGGTTAGATATTTTTGTTAGTAATCGCAGGGATTACCTATAAATGATATACGCCTATATTTTTTTAGTATTCACATCCTATGTGACGATAACGTTAACCATCCATGGGGATTACCATTATGAAGATCAATAAGCTGTCTGAATACACAAAGATAGTTGCCATCAACACAGTAATGGTTGTTGAAGGTGGCGAAAAGATCACTAACATCAAAGATGATCGTGGTGGTTTAACCAAATTCGGTATTACTGAGAAAACGTTTAATGAACCCGAATACAAGAATTTACGTGATCGTTTTAAAATCTATCGTGTAGAAGATATTACATCTGATTTCGCGTTTGCGTTTTATGAACAAGGTTGGTGGAACCGTCTGTACTTGGATGAGATCATGAAAGTACATCCCATTATCGCTGATCGTCTGTTGGATGTAGGAATCAATGGTGGTCGTGGTTTAGCAGGTACTTGGTTACAAAATCTGTTAAATATCAACAACATGAAACAAACTGTGTATAAAGACTTAAAAGTGGATGGATCTATTGGTCCTATGACATTAGCAGCATTGTCTCAGTTTGTTAAATTCCGTGGTAATGACGGTGTTTTGAATATGATTCAATTCTTATTTGATTTACAAGGTGCTCATTACGTAAACCTTGCTATTAAAGATGAGAGACAAGAAACTTTCATTCATGGTTGGGGTAATCGTGTGCGCAATGCCATGGGTAACTATTATCGCTTAATGAACAACAAGTAGTCGGAGTAACGACATGAATTTTAGAACAGTAGCGTTACGTAAGATCTTTAGAGATATTCCACTGGATATCTTAAAGCGTGCATTTCAACCTACTACTCAACGCAATGGTTTTAAAGTACTGACAACTAACGAATCACTAGAATCCATTATTGAACGTGAAGTAATACGCGAACAGTTCTTATCGGATGTTGATTTGTTAATTGGTCAAGAAACGCAAATTCAATTGAATCCAGCATGGATGCATATACCTGATAATAACTCCATGGTGTTCTATATACCTAAATCAGCAACCAATGGTAAAAGCATTACTCAAGTGCACAGTTACCGCATGGGTAGTATTCGTCATGGTAGCGCAAACTACAGCTATGGCTTGGGTTACAACATGAGTAGTGCATTAAATGGATTTGGTGGTGGAGATCTATTAGCAGCAAGTGTAGCCACACTCGCCTCACAAGCCAGTGTAGCATCGATAGAACAACCTCATGTTGAGTTGATAGACGATAACGTAGTACAAGTCAAAATGATTTCTAAAGGTCCCCTGTTGGCTGTATTGCATTGTAGTTTAGAGAACGACCCTGATCTACGTCACATCAAATCACCTTACTTTCCTAAAATTGCAAGTATCGTGGTAGAATTAACAAAACACATGATCTATACGCGTTTGTTAACTGAACAAGAACGTGGATTTATTACAGGTGGTCAGACACTAGGTGAAGTTAAGAACATGATAGATTCTTACGCAGATGCTGGTAAGAACTATGATGAGATGTTGGATGAGCAGATTGTCAATTTGTTCATCTTGGGTGATGCCGATCGTAAACGTAATCACATCAATGTGTTGATGTCTTCTTACTAACATGCCATATACAGTACTCTACGAGGATATCCTCGTAGAGTACTGTATGCTGTTTACAATGAAATAATTTCTACATCAATGATGGTTTCATCAACCACCCATTTACCTGATACCTTGTACCGCACTACACCATCGGGCGTTATCTTGAGTTCTTGGTCATGTGCGAGTATGGTTTCAGAGATAGTACCATCAATATCTCTTATTACCAGTACACGAGTGTTTTCTTCTACGCTATGTGTTACCACCTCATCTGAGTTAATAGGACGAAATAGTTGTAAGAAATGCATCAAAGGTAACAGATAAACTCGAAAAAACACAGACATGGTATAAACTCCATTGTTAGTATAAAAAGGATAACGAACTATAGTATTACGTATATTACCAACAACCTATACGCGCGGGTTTACTATTTCCGCTTTTTGGTGTTGGTATTTACCATTACGATCAGCATAAGTAGTACTAGGACGCATACCTTTAAAGAAAACAATTTGTAAACCACCTTCATTGGCATAGAGTTTCATGGGGAACGGTGTAGAGTTAACAAACTCCAATGTTAAGTAACCAGACCAACCAGGTTCCAATGGTGTATTTAAACACTGTAGACCGGTACGTGCTAAAGTACTCTTACCAGTACATAATCCAAATACATCTTGCGGAATGATGAAATGTTCCAGTGTTCTTGATAAAACAAAAGAAAGTGGTGGAAGAATGATTTCATTCCCTTTAATTTCTTCATAGCAAT
>JACCDQ010125310.1_pt1 | contig 37541 bp, 54 predicted proteins | sample 7446031 | NCBI WGS metagenome assembly JACCDQ01 (sample SAMN15323442, study PRJNA562643) | freshwater metagenome | isolation source: river surface water | place: USA:Blue River Watershed | collected 2017-08-17 | reverse complement strand
GGTTCGTTCGTGCGCGCGCTCGCGCTAGTGGCTGGCCCCTGGGTTTCCCCATCCATGACCCCATCGAATGGGGATTCCTGACCCATGGCCGTGACGCTCATCACCCAAGCCGAGTACGCCCGCCGCCGTGGCGTCGACCCGACCAGCGTGCGCGACGCCATCAAGGCGGGGCGGATCACGCTGATCGACGGGAAGATCGACCCGGACGTGGCCGACGTCCAGTGGGCGCGCAACAGCCGGGCCCGCGTGCGCACCGGCCAGGAGCCGCCGGTCCGCAACCCGACGCACCCGCAGACGCATGGCCTGCCGGCCGGCGATGACGACCCGATCACCGCGCCGCGCCTGCTGACCTACGAGGAAGCCCGCCGCCGCCGTGAGCTGGCCGAGGCGCAGAAGGCCGAGCTGCAGCTGGCCGAGCTGCAGGGCGACCTGATCCGCACGGCCGACGTGCGCGCGGCCTACGCCAAGCGGGCCGCCGGCCTGCGCGAGGCTCTGCTGCAGATCCCCGCCCGCCTGGCCGCCGTCGTGGCAGCCGAGGGCGATCAGGCGAAGTGCCACGACATTCTTCAGGGCGAGCTGCACCAGGTGCTGGCCCAGGTGACGGAAGGGGACTGACGTGGATGTCAAAGTGTTCTGGCTGACCAACATCAAGTGGACTTCAGAGCGCCATGCGGGGCTTCGTTTCGCAGCTGGTGTCGACCATGGATGCCCGCCGCATGGCGCGTTGCAGGTGCTCAAGGAGGCCGGTCTTTGCCAGTGGACTGTCCCCCCGAAAAATGGAAGGACTTGGCACCTCACGGAGACCGGGAACAACCTTCTGAAGGTATGGGATTCGTCGAAAGGCTACCTGTGATCGGACCTCAAGAAGCGATGACGGCTGGTTCAGAGGCCGATCCTGTCTCGCGCATTCGGCTGCTTGAGAGGCGGATCGTTCCGCCAGGAACTAGGGCGGGCGATTCACTCGAAATGAAGCTGATGAGGCTGGAGATGGAAGATCTCTGGGAAGAAGTTCGTCATCGGGACAAGCAGCGCCGACTCGAAGGCACAGGGCCCTGGTGACCATGGGCGCCCGCGACATCCTCGTCACCGCCGACGCCGAGCAGCTGCTCGACGCGATCTGGCGCGAGTTCCTGGCCCCGCCGCAGCGCTTGACCGTGACCGAGTGGGCCGAGCGGCACCGCATCCTGTCGGGCAAGGACTCGGCCGAGCCGGGCCCCTACCGGGTCACCCGGACGCCCTACGCCCGCGAGCCGATGGACTGCCTGTCCGCGCACAGCCCGGTCGAGGAAGTCGTGCTGCAGTGGGGCGCCCAGACCTCGAAGACCACCATTGGCTCGAACTGGCTCGGCTACCTGGCCGACACCAACCCGGGCCCGGTGATGATCGTGCAGCCGACCATCGACATGGCCAAGCGGTACAGCCGCCAGCGCCTCGCGCCGATGATCGAAGAGTCGCCGCAGCTGCGCCGCAAGGTGCGCGAGAACCGAAGCCGCGACGAGGCCAACACCACGCTGCTGAAGGAGTTCCCCGGCGGCTTCATGGCCGTGGCCGGCGCCAACAGCGCGGCGGGCCTGCGGTCGATGCCGGTGCGCGACCTGTTCCTGGACGAGATCGACGGCTATCCGCTGGACGTCGATGGCGAGGGCGACCCCTGCCAGCTGGCCGAGGCCCGGCAAACCACGTTCGCCCGCCGCAAGCGCCTGAAGACCAGTACCCCGACCACCAAGGATCTGAGCCGCGTCGAGGCCGCCTACCTGGCGAGCGACCGGTGCCGCTTCGAGGTGCCGTGCCCGCACTGCGGCGAGCATCAGCCGCTGGTCTGGGGCGCGACGACCGAGCACGGCGTGAAGTGGGACCGAGACGACGAGGGCCGGCCGCTGCTCGACACCGTGCGCTACGTCTGCCGCGCCAACGGCTGCGAGATCCGCGAGCACCACAAGCCCGGCATGCTGGCCGGCGGCCGGTGGGTAGCTGATAACCCGGGCGCCCAGGGTGGCAAGGTCCGCGGCTTCCACCTGTCGTCGCTCTACTCCCCGCTGGGCTGGCTGAGCTGGGCCGAGATCGTCGCCGAGTGGCACCGCGCCCAGGTGCAGGCCAGGGCCGGTGACGTGTCGCTGCTGCGCGTGTTCGTCAACACCCGCCTAGCCGAGACCTTCGAGGAACAGGGCGACCGAGCCGACCAGCATGCGCTGCGCCGCCGCGCCGCCGACATACCGCTCGGCGTGGTGCACTGGGGCCTGTTCGTCTGCACCCTGGGTGTCGACGTGCAGGGCGACCGCCTGGAGGCCTACCTCTGGGCCTGGGGCCGTGGCCTGGAGCGGCAGCTGGTCGACCGCGCGGTCTTCCACGGCGACCCGGCGCTGCCAGAGTCCGAGCCCGGCAGCCCCTGGGCCGCGCTGACCGCCTACCGCCGCGCGCCGGTGATGCACGCCAGCGGCCGGGCCGTGCCGATCGTGGCGGCCATGATCGACACCGGCGGCCACCACACCCATGCGGTCTACGTATACGTCCGCGAGCACCAGCATGCCCGCGTGATGGGCATCAAGGGCAGCAGCCAGCCCGGCCGGGCCATCCTGGGCAAGCCGACCGACCAGGACGTGTCCTGGCGCGGCGTGAAGCTCAAGCGCGGCGTGAAGCTGTGGCCCATTGGCACCGACACCGCGAAGGCCGAGATCTACGGCCGGCTGCGGCTGGAGCAACCCGGGCCCGGCTTCGTGCACCTGTCGAAGCACCTGCCCGGCGAGGTCTTCGAGCAGCTCACCAGCGAGCGGCTGGTCACCCGCTACGTCAAGGGCCACGCCCGGATGGAGTGGATCAAGCCGCCCGGCAAGCGCAACGAGGCGCTGGACTGCGCGGTCTACGCGCTGGCCGCCGCGCACTGGGCCGGCCTGGAGCGGCTGCGCGAGGGCGAGTGGGCCCGGCTCGAAGCGGCGGTGCAGCCCGTCGCCGGCCAGACCGTGGACCTGTTCGAGCCGGCCAAGCCCGCGCCGACGGCGCCGGCAGCCGTCGAGGATTCCATGACCGCCGAGTCCCAGCCCGACCGCGAGCCGGCGCCGACCGCCGCGCCGCAGCCGGCCCGCCCGATCTACCTCAATCGCCCATCCCGCACGCAAGGACGCCCTCGCTCATGGTGACCAAGACCGCCCAGATGACCCTGCAGGCCGACCCGGCCGTCTTGTTGGCCGCCGTCCCGCACTCCGACGACGTGGTCGAGTACACGATGCGGTGCGTGCTGGCCCTGGCGCCGCAGCTTAATCAGGCCGTGGTCGAGGCCGCCGAGCGGCAGGTGCGCGGCACCTTCGGCGGCGAGAGGGCCTACATCGGCCGCAAGCATGGCGAGGGCCGCAGCGCGCGCAACGAGCAGATCCGCCGCGACTACCAGAACGGGGAGCGGATCCCCCTGCTGATGCGTCGCTATGGCCTGGGCCGCACCCAGCTGCACGAGATCCTGAAGGTCCGATGACCGGGTGCCCTGTTCGCTGGCTTGCCTTGGCGAGCGAACAGCACCCGGCACAAAGTGCCCACGGTGAGCGCACCCATCCCCTACACCGAGCCCGCTCGCCTCGTCGCGGGCGACACCGCCAAGTGGCTGCGGTCGCTGCCTGACTTCCCGGCATCGGCCGGGTGGGTGCTGACCTACCGGCTGGTCAATGCCGGCGCGGCCTACAGCTTCACGACGACCGCATCGGGCGATGACCACTTGGTCAACGTGCTGGCCGCCACCACCACCGGCTGGGCGGCCGGCGACTACTCCTGGCGCGCCCAGGCCGGCCTGGCCGGCGAGGTGTTCACGGTCGGATCCGGTCAGATCGTCATCGAGCCGGCGTTCGGCGCCGCGATCGACGCCCGCAGCACCGCCCGCCAGTCGCTGGATGCCGTCGAGGCCATGCTGATGGGCCGGGCATCGAGCGGCGTGGCCGAGTACCAGATTGCCGGCCGCCAGCTGCGCCACATCCCGATCCCCGAGCTGCTGACCCTGCGCGACCGTCTGCGCATGGACGTGGCCCGCGAGGACGCCGCCAACGCAGTGGCTCGCGGCGCAGGCGTGCCCGGCCGCATCGCCGTGAGGTTCGGCCGATGAGCCAACGACAGGGATTCTGGTCGCGCATCGCGTCGGCCATCACCGGCAAGGCGCCGGCCGGCCGCCAGTTGCGCCGGTTTGAGGGCGCGCGCATCGACCGGCTCACTGCCGACTGGTTCGCCACCCAGGCCAGCATCAACGAAGAACTGCGCGGCGACCTGGATCGCCTGCGCTCGCGCGCCCGTCAGCTGGTCAACAACAACGACTACGCCCGGAAGTTCCGGGGCATGGTCGAGGCCAACATCGTCGGGCCCGATGGCGTGCGCCTGCAGGCCCGCATCGAGGACCGGCCGGGATCGCCCGACCGCCTCGCCAACGCCGCGATCGAGTCGGCCTGGGCCGAGTGGGCGGCCGGCTGCGACATCACCGGCCGCATGAGCCTGCGCGATCTCTGCGAGCAGCTGGTCGGCGGTCTACCGGCTGATGGTGAGTTCCTTGTGCGCATGGTCAAGGGCTCGCCGGCCGGCAACAAGTTCGGCTTCGCGCTGCAGGCCATCGACGTCGACCGCATCGACACCGCCTTCAACGGCAGCTACGGCGGCAACGCGGTGATCATGGGCGTCGAGGTCGACGACTACCGGCGCCCGCTGGCCCTGCACCTGTTCTCGGCGCACCCGAACGACGGCACGCGCACCGGCCGCCAGCGCATCCGCGTGCCGATGGACGAGCTGATCCACGCCTTCCGCGTCGAGCGCGCCGAGCAGTGCCGTGGCATCCCCTGGATGGCCCCGGGCATGCTGAGCCTGCACCACCTGGGCAACTTCATGCTGTCGGCCCTGCTGGCCGCCGAGCATGGCGCGAACCACTACGGCTTCTTCCAGACCCCGGACGGCCAGGCTCCGGCGCTGGCCGCCGAGACCGATGGCGGCCAGGCCATCACCACCAGTCAGCCCGGCACCTACGACACGCTGCCGGCCGGCACCACCTTCATCGCGCACGAGAGCAAGTATCCCGAGCAGGCTTTCGGCCCGTTCGCTAAGACCTGCCTGCAGCGCATCGCCACCGGCTGGCGCGTGGCCTACCACTCGCTTGCCAACGACCTCGAAGGCGTCAGCTTCAGCTCGATCCGCAGCGGCACGCTGGAAGAACGCGACCGCTGGTCGGCCGATCAGGCGTGGTTCATCGGGGCCTTCATGGAGCCGGTGTTCCGCGCCTGGCTGCAGATGGCCCTGCTGTCCGGCGCGATCACCATGCCCAACGGATCGGCCCTGCCCGCCGCGAAGGCCGCGAAGTTCGCGCGCCACGAGTGGCAGCCGCGCCGCTGGGACTGGGTCGATCCGCGCTCCGACATGGAGGCCAAGGTCATGGCGGTGCAGGCCGGCGCGATGGCTCCGCAGCAGCTGGCCGCCACGATGGGCAACGACTTCGAGGAAGTCCTCAAGCAGATCGGCGACGCCCGCGCGCTGGCCCAGCTGTACGGCGTGCCGATGCCGGCCTACGACCCGAAGCCCGGCGCGCCCAACGCTCAACAGGCCGCCCCGGCCGCATCCTCTGGAGCCTGATCGATGTCGATCATCACTGGTGATTTCGTGACCCGCCTCTCCGGCGGCGCGGCCAACTCGGTCGGCAATGCCGCGCTGGGCGGTGCCAAGAGCAGCTCGGCCATGTCGTCGACGGTGGACCAGCTGTTCGACGCGGTGAGCGCGGCCGAGGCGGCTGCCGGCCGGGTCGAGTACCGCTGCGTCTACCTGCACAACGCCAACGCCGTGGACACGATGACGGCGGCGGTCGTCTACGTCTCGGCCAACACGCCGCTGGCCGGCACGACGCTGGACATCGGCGTCGGCACCAGCGCGGTCAACGGCACCGAGCAGACGATCGCCAACGAGACCACGGCGCCGACGTCCGTGACCTTCAGCGCGCCCAGCACGGCCGGCACCGGCCTGGCCCTCGGCGACATCCCGGCCGGGCAGCACCGCGCCATTTGGCTGCGGCGCACGGTGACGGCGGGCAGCGGCAGCAGCGCGAACGACACCTGGTCGCTCGGCTACCAGTGCGAGACGGTCTGACGCCATGGGCACCAAGCTCACCGACACGCTGACGGCCGTCAACACGACCGGCACCAAGAGCCCGGCGACGCTGACGCGCTGGCCCGAGTTCGGCGCGACCGCGCAGGTGGCGCTGTCCGGCGTCGGCGTCAGCGCGACGGTGCGGCTGACGGCCTGGGTGATCGGCGGCAAGCCCGAGACGCTGGCGACCTTCGTGCTGAACGCGGCGAAGACCTACGACTCGGTGCCGATCTTCTCGACGTGGGACGACTGGGCCTGGGAGGTCGACGCGGTGAGCGATGCCACCGGCCTGACGCTGGCCCTGGTGGGCGTGGGGGTGTGACGTGGCGGTGGTGAACAACCAGCTGACGGGGGCGCCCTACGGGTTGACGGGCGAGCAGGTGGCGGCAGGCGCAAGCGGCGTCGTAGGCGCCACCTCGGCCGGCGCCGCTGTTATCGGCGGGGTGGCCTTTTCGCCGTCTGGCGTCCGTCCCGGCGGCAAGGTCCGGGTGATGATCTTTGGCAGCTCAAATGCCGCCGGCACTGCAGCAACCGGGTTGAACTCCTGGGCCAGCCTGCTGGCGACCGCGCTGACCGCCACGCACGACTTCGTGAACGTCTCGGTCGGCGGGCGCTCCCTTTCGCAATGGGTCAACGAAGACGCCAACGGCGTCGCCGTCACCTCTAGCACGCTGTCCCGGCTCGAAGCGGCGATCCTGACGCACCGTCCCCACGTGGTCATCTGCGGTGCTACCGCACAGAACGACATCGACACCGCAAACCAGTCCGCGAGCTACCTGGAGGGCTTCGTCAAGACCTGGGTGTCAAACCTGCAGAAAGCCATCGGCATCTGTCAGCGGCTGGGCGCTCGCACGGTGGTAGTGACTCCTTACAACTCGGTGGCGTACACGGCACTGAACCGCGACTACAACTTCTTCCTCGGCGAGCACCTGTGCCGCCTTGGTGTGGACATCATCGACTTCGCTTCCGTGTTCGGCTTCTCGGGCACGACCCCGCCTGCCACGATCGATTCAGGCGACGGGCTGCATCTGAACGACGCCGGCCACGCCGCGCAATACCGGACGATCCCGCAGGAGTACCTCTGGCCGAAGTGGGAGAAGCGCGTTCCTGGGCGGATCTCGCTGCCTGTGGTCGATGCGGGCTTCCTGGTGCCCGCCGACACGACCACCGGCTCGCCGCTGCTGACTTCCGCGTTCCCGCCTGGATCGTGGGCGATTGGATTCCACGTCAAGGCGCCCGGAACATTCTTCACGTCGGCGCTGATCTCGCTGGTCGGTTCCACTGCGACCTGGCGCATCCGCAATCCATCAGGAACCGGCGCTTACGTGTTCACCCCTGGGCCCGACCCGGACATGACGATCGGGACGCTGACGGCGGGCGCCGAAAGCCGCATCGACATCACCTATAACGAGGTGACGCGGCAGGTGACGACCTACTTCAACGGAATCCAGGCCGCCCAGGCAACCGCATCGGCATCGCCCGGCACAGTGACGGGGCTTTGTGTCGGAGGCCGCCATGACATCCCCAGCCTGAATGCCGTTGGCTTCCGGTATCGCAACCTCACCCTGCACGCGACCTGCCTGCAGCAGCAGGACATCAGGCGCACGCTGATCGGCGACGTTTCGCCGCGCAGCTTGGTCGGAGCGTGGGCGCTGGACGACGCGCCAACCCGGCCAGCAGGCGCAGGCGTTGCCCAGCACGGCAGCCTCGCCATGTCGGCGCGCATCAACGTCGCCACCGCCTGACCATCAGGACCATCCATGACCATCACCACCCGCGACCAACTGATCGACGCGCTGGCGAACAACTCCAGCCGGATCGTGATCGACAAGGCTTCGCTGGCCAACGCGGCGGCCGGCCAGTTCTTCAGCCTCTGGACTGCCGGCGGTGTGCCGGGGGCAGGCTCTGCGCCGGGTGCTGCTGCCGTGCCCACCAACGCCACGACCGGCGCCATGGGCTTCGCCAACCAGACCGCGCCGGCTGACAGCTATCTCGCCTGGCTGGCCGTCCAGTTCGGCAACTCGGCCTCGAACCTGGAGATCCACGACCGGCTGGCCGCCATGTCGGGCCTGTCCGGCACGGTCACGACCGCCCAGGGCGCGCTGTCCCTGGTCACTACCAACCCGGGCGCCGACCGCATCGGCGATGCGAACTATTCCGATGTCCAGTGGTGGCTGGAGGTCTACACCGCCATGGGCGCCACCGGCGTCAACGCCACCGTGGCCGTCACCTACAACGACGACACCACCGGCAACCTGGCCGCGATCGCGCTGGGCGCCACGCCGCGCGCCGGCCGGCTCTACCCGCTGGTGTCGGCCAGCGCCGGCAAGTTCATCAAGGCGGTGAACAGCGTCACTCTCTCGGCCACGACCGGCACGGCCGGCAACTTCGGCATCACCGCGACCCGGCCGCGCACCAGCGTGTCGGCGCCGCTGCTCAACAAGACCGAGACCTTCGACTGGGCCCAGCTCGGCCTGCCCGAGATCCCCAACGACGCCTGCCTGATGATGATCATGCTGTGCGGCACGACCAGCACCGGCACGGTTCGCGGCCAGGGCAAGATCGCCCACGGGTGAGCCGACATGAGCATCCGCGACCCGCAGGCTGATCTTCCACGCGGGATCGGCGGCGGCTCGGACAAATGGGATCAGCAGCAGGCTGGCACGCTGCTGGTCGCCGACTTTCTGGCGCCCGCCATCGTGCTGGTGTCGGCCACCCAGGCCGGCAGCTGGACCGTCCGCACCTCGGCGGCCGGCTCGGTCAGTGGCGCATGGTCCGCCCGCAACCTGGCGGCCGGCAGCACGTCGAGCAGCTGGTCGGTCGGGCGCGATGCCGAGCTGTCCGGCGCGGCCATGGCGCACACGCGGCTCGCCCGCATCGCGGCGTCCGAGGTTGCGGCGGCGGTGCTGGTCGGCGCGACCAAGGCCGGGGCCTGGACAGTCCGCAATGCGGTGAACGCCGCCCAGGCCGGCGCGTGGTCGGCGCGGGTCTTCGCCGCTGGCAGCAGCTTGGCCGCGTGGTCGGTGCGGGTCTACGCCAGCACGACCAAGGCCGGGTCCTGGACCATCCGCAACACGGTGACGGCCAGCTCGTCCAGTGCCTGGACGGTTCGGAACGCCGTCGCAGCGACGCAGGCGGGCGCCTGGAGCGTGCTGGCGGCCGGCATCGTCGGCACCACGGTGAACGGCGCGTGGTCGGTGCGGGCCAGCATCGGCACCACCCAGGCCGGCGCGTGGACCGTGCGCGCGGCGGTGGCCGCCAGCAAGGCCGGTGCATGGAGCGTGCGGACCGCCGTCGCCGGCTCGGCCAGCTCGGCCTGGTCGGTGCGCACCGTCATCGTCTCGGCCATCAGCGGCAGCTGGTCGGTCCTGGCGCCGGCCATCGTGGGCGGGCAGCAGGCGGGCGCGTGGCGGGTGTATGGCTACGTCGGCACGGTGCAGGATGGGGCGTGGTCGGTGCAGGAGCCGCCGCCGCTCAATAGCGACACCGATGTCTACCGACAGCGCGCCGCATCGGCCATCAATGGCCTGTCGAGTCATGGCCCAGGCGACGCCGTCGCCATTGCCATCGCCCGCCGCGGGCTCACGCGCTGAGCCTGTCCTGTTCGCCCGCTTGCCTTGGCGAGCGAACACTCGCGGCGAGACAGTGCCAGCATGAGCACCACGCCGACCGATCTGCCCACCAAGCTTCGCGGATACGTCAAGCAAGAACGCGGCTTCTTGGTCGAGCGGGCTTCGATCGATGAGTCTTCGCGCACTGCCAAGCTAGCCTTTGCAAGTGAGACGCCATACGAGCGCGTGTGGGGCGTTGAAATCTTGGACTGCACGCCAGGATCAATGCGGCAAGTGCGCATGCTCAGCGGTGCAAACCTCTTGTGCGACCACGACATGCGCGATGTCGTGGGCGTCGTCGAATCTGTCGAGATCGGTGCGGACCGGGTGGCCCGCGCCGTCGTGCGCTTCGGAAAGAGCGCACGCGCAGAGGAAGTGTGGCGCGACGTGGTTGACGGCATCCGCCGCAACGTGAGCGTCGGCTACATGATCCACAAGGCGCAACTGGTCGAGAGCGTCGATGGGCTGGACACCTATCGCGTGACCGACTGGGAGCCCTTCGAGGTGTCGCTGGTCTCCGTGCCAGCCGATGCCAGCGTCGGAGTCGGCCGCAGCGTCGATCCCGCCAATGCCGCGCAGCGCGGAGTGAGTGTCTCCGTGGAAATCGAGATCGAGGCCGACACGGCAACTGATCCCGAGGAAGGCGAAGCCGCCGACCCCGAAGACCTGGCCATGCAGGCCATCTCCGACACGCCGCCCTCGATGGGCGCAACCCCCAGTCAAACCGAGAAAGGACACGCCGTGTCTGACGTTCAAGTCGTTGCCGAGCGCAACCACGCCGCCGAGATCTCGAAGATCGCGGCCACCATCCCCGGCGGTGCCGACATGGCCCTGTCGGCCATCCAGCGCGGCCTGACGGTCGAGCAGTTCCAGGGCGAAGTCCTGGTGAAGATGGCCAGCAAGCCGCTGCCCACCGCCGACATCGGCATGACCGACAAGGAAGTGCGCAGCTACTCGGTCGTCCGCGCCATCAACGCGCTGGCCAACCCGCAGGACGCCGCCATCCAGCGCGCCGCCGCCTTCGAGCGCGAGTGCTCGGACGCCGCCTCGAAGAAGATGGGCAAGGCCTCGCGCGGCCTGTTCGTCCCCTACGACGTCCAGAAGCGTGACCTCGTGGTCGGCACCCCGACCGCCGGCGGCAACCTCGTGGCGACCGACCTCCTGGCCGGCTCGTTCATCGACCTGCTGCGCAACGCCATGGTCATCCAGGGCATGGGCACCCGCATGCTGTCGGGCCTGCAGGGCAACGTCGCGATCCCGAAGCAGACGGGCGCCGCGACCGCCTTCTGGGTGGCGGAAAACTCGGCACCGACCGAGAGCCAGCAGACGGTCGGCCAGGTCACCATGAGCCCGAAGACCGTGGGCGCGTTCACCGACATCGGCCGTCGCCTGCTGCTGCAGACGTCGATCGACGTCGAGCAGATGGTCAACGCCGACCTCGCCACCGTGCTGGGTCTGGCGATCCAGCAGGCCGCCATCAGCGGCACCGGCGCGAGCAACCAGCCCTCGGGCCTGCTGACCCTGGTCACCCCCTCGGTCATCGGCGGCACCAACGGCCTGGCCCCGACCTGGCAGAACATGATCGATCTGGAGACCAACGTCGCGGTCGGCAACGCCGCGATCGGCTCGCTGGGCTACCTGACCAACGTCAAGGTGCGCGGCAAGCTGAAGTCGACCCAGAAGTTCTCGGGCACCAACGGCATGCCGGTCTGGGACAACGGCGACACGCCGATCAACGGCTACCAGGTGGGCGTCACCAACGCGGTGCCGTCGAACCTCACCAAGGGCACGTCCTCGGGCGTCTGCTCGGCCATCATCTTCGGCAACTTCGCCGACCTGATGATCGGCATGTGGGGCGGCCTGGACCTGATGGTCGATCCCTACACCGGCAGCACCGCCGGCACCGTGCGTGTCGTGGCCCTGCAGGACGTCGACGTGGCCGTGCGCAACGTCGAGTCCTTCGCCACGATGGTCGACGCGCTGACCACCTGATCGAGGCCCGGCCGTGTTCGCGGAAAGTCTTGCTCCGTTCTTCGACACCGCCGGCTTCGCCATCACGGCGACGCTGGCGGGTCAGAGCGTGCGCGGGATCTACGACCGCGAGTACGCCGAGGCGTCCCTCGGGTTCGGCGCGGCGGCCGGTGGCCGCTCGTCCTTCATCCTGCCCAGCAGCACCGCTGGCATCGCGATCGGCGCGGTGCTGGTGGTGCCGGGTGCCGGCACCTTCAAGGTCGCCGAGATCCAGCCGGACGGCACGGGCGTCACGCAGCTCTTTCTGGAGAAGTCGGCGTGATCGCGCATCAGCAGCTGCTCGACCTCATCGAGGCTGCGCTGCTGGTCGGCCCGGCCGTCGCGGGCGGCAACGTCAAGCGGCACCGCACCCGGCCCATGGCCGACGACCAGGCTCAGATGGTGAGCCTGCGCGTGGTCAACAGCCGGGGCGCCGGCCAGATGGATCTGGTCGAGTGGGTCACGACCGTGGGCGTGCTGTGCGTCTGCTCGGCCATCGAGCCGACGACGCCCGACGCGGCCGTAGCCAGCCTGCTGGAGACCGTGCACGCCCGCATCGCTGGCGCGACCACGCTGCAGCCGGCCGGCTACCTGCTGGACAAGTCGTTTCGCCTGGAGTGGGACCAGGAAGAACTGGACGAACGCATCGGCGCGGTCGAGGCGATCTACACGGTGCGCCACTTCGGCGCGCTCACGAACATCACGGTCTGAGGACCAGGAGCATCTGACATGGCTGTCACCCTCGCAGTCGGCACCACGCCGAGCATCGCCTCGACCTACGGCACGTCCGTGGTCATGAGCGCCATCACCAACGCGTCGGAAGCCGTCGCGACCCTGGGCGCCGGCCACGGCGTGGTGGCTGGCGACTTCCTCGAAATCACGAGCGGCTGGTCGCTGCTGGACGGCCGCGTCGTGCGCGCCAAGACCGTGGCAACCAACGACGTGACGCTGGAGCTGGTCAACACCACCAGCATCACCAACTACCCCACCGGCAGCGGCACCGGCACCATTCGGCGCATCACGGGCTGGACGGCGATCACCCAGGTGACGTCCGAGATCCAGACCAGCGGCGGCGATCAGGAGTTCGCCGACGTGACGACCCTGCAGGACCGCACGAAGCGCCAGATCCCGACGCGCCGCAGCCCGGTCGAGCTGACCATGCCGGTTTACTTCGACAACAGCCTCGGCTGGGTGTCGACGGTGCGATCGGCGGCCGACACCGCCACGGCCACGGCCGTGCGCCTGGTCTACCCGAACGGCTCGCGCACCGTGGGCAACGCCTACTGGTCGATGTCGGACGTGCCGCAGATCAACGACAGCACGCTGCGCGCCAACGTGTCGCTGACCTTCTCGGCCCTGCCGATCACCTACTCGACCTGATCGGACCCGGCCCATGGTGATGTTCCGCTTCAACCCCGCGCCCGAGTTCTCGGCCGACGTGCGCGTCACGGTGCCCGGCTCGACCGAACCCGCGACGCTGCGGCTGAAGTTCCGTCACCTGGGCCGCGAGGCCCTGTCGTCCTGGATCGCCAAGCCCTCGACGCAAAGTGTCGCCAACGACGCCGAGTACCTGGGCGAGGTGGTCACCGGCTGGGAGGCCGTCAAGGACGACCAGGACCGCGACGTTCCGTTCGGCCAGGCCGCGCTGGCGTCCCTGCTCGATGCCTACCCGGCCGCCGGGCGCGAGATCTTCGCGGCCTATGTCTCGGCGCTCACCGAGAGCCGGGCAAAAAACTGACCGAGGTGGTCCGGGCGCTGCTCGCCGGGCCACCGAAACGCACCACCGCAGACGAGCAGACCCTGGCATTCCTCGGCATCACGGCCGATCAACTCAAGCGCGAACCCGAGCAGATCGACGTATGGCCCGAGCACCACATCCCGCTGCGCCTGTTCAACGGCTGCATCACGCAGTGGCGGGCGGCACCGGCCGGCCTCATCGGGCTGGACTACAGCGTCATCCCCTGGGTCGCCGACATGGCGGGCATCACGCCAGCCGAGCTGCGCGAGGCATGGCCCGCGCTGCAGGACATGGAAGCCCAGGCGCTCGCGCTCATGGCCGAGATGAGGGGGCGCGCTGATGGCTGACCAGCAGATCCGCATCGTCCTCACCGCCGACCCATCGGCGGCGCAGGCCGGCCTGAAGCAGGTCGACCAGGCCCTCAACAAGACCGCCGGCGGCGCGAAGGTCTCGGCCGCCCAGACGGCGGCGGCCATGCGGACCCTGCCGGCCCAGTTCACCGACATCGCCACGCAGCTGCAGGGCGGTGCCAACCCGCTGACGGTGCTGCTGCAGCAGGGCGGCCAGATCAAGGACAGCTTCGGCAGCTTCGGCGGCGCGATCCGTGGCGTGGGCGCCGCGATCGGCCCGCTGCTGACCAACCCCCTGACGCTGGCCGCTGCGGCTGCCATTGCCGTCGGCGCGGCCTTCGTGCAGGGCGAGGCCGAGTCGAACCGGCTGCAGCGCTCGCTGATCCTCACCGGCAACTCGGTCGGCGTCACTGCCGGCCAGCTCGGCGAGATGGCGCAGCGGCTGGACGAGGTCGGCGGCTCGCGCGGCCAGGCCGCCGCCGCGCTCGACGTGCTGGTCACGCAAGGCGGCGTCGCGGCTGGCGCGTTGGAGAAGGTGGCCGGTGCCGCGATCGCGCTGGAACGCGCAGGCGGCCCGGCCGTCGAGGAAACCGCCAAGGCCTTCGCCTCGCTGGCGCGCGACCCGGTCAACGCTGCGCTGGAGCTGAACAAGTCCACCAACTTCCTGACCGCTAGCGTCTTCAAGCAGATCAAGGCGCTGCAGGACCAGGGCAAGACCGCCGACGCGGCCCGGCTGGCCCAGGAGGCCTATGCCGACTCGATCAACGAGCGGGCCCCGAAGCTGGAGCAGAACCTGGGCTCGCTGCAGCGGGCGTGGAAAGCCGTCAAGGACATCGCGGCCGAGACGTGGGACACGATGCTCAACGTCGGCCGGCGCGACACGCTGGAAGACCAGCTGAAGAAGGCCGAGACGCTGCTGAAGAAGCAGCAAGAGCAGATCGCGAAGGCCAACCCCGATTCCATCTACACCGACCGCCTGCGCGCGGCTGCGGCCGATACGGCAGCCCGCATCCGTGGCTTGCAGCAGGCCCAGCAGTTCGAGAAGCAGACGGCCCAAGCCAATGCGGCTCAGGTCGCACAGGTCAATGCCGAAGTTCAGGAGTCCAGCGAAGGCCACCAGCGCGCGCTGCTCGACATCGCCAAGGCCGGCGCTGCCAATCGGCTGGCCCAGACCAGCCTGAACCTCGGCACGGCCCGGGCGATCTACGACCAGGCCTATGCCCGCGAGCAGATCAGCGCGACCGAGCATGCCGAGGCCCTGCGCGCCATCGACCTGGCCCGGCTGGACGCGGAGGAACAGAACCTCAACCGCCTGAAGGCGCTGGAGGCCCGCCGCAACACCACCGGCCCGGACGACCGTCTGGCGCAGCAGGCAGCCCTGCAGGACTTCGAGACGCAGCGCCTGGGCATCCAGGAGCGCCGCATCGCGCTGCAGCTCAAGGAGATCGACAACGGCAAGGTCATCGCCAGCGGCGTCAACCTGTTCGCGACGCCCGACGACTCGGCCGCCATCCTGGCCCGCGTGCGCGCTTCGCTCGACGCCCAGAAGCAGCTGGCCGACCAGACCGAGCAGATCGACGCCTCGCGCATCACCAGCGCCGAGGCGCGCGGCCGGGCCATCATCGCCATCGAGGAACGCCAGATCCGCGAGCGACTGGACCTCGCATCCCTGGGCGACGACGCCCGCCGGCAGGCCGAGGACGAGCTGGCCGCCTACATCGGCGCGCGCACCGCCGAGCTGGTTGACAGCCTGAAGCCCGAATGGCAGCGGATGGTCGAGGACTACCAGGACACCGCCGGCCTGATCCGGCAGGCCAACGACACGATCATGACCGGGCTGCTTCGGGACTCCGAGGACGCCTGGGTGCAGTGGGTCACCACCGGCAAGTTCTCGGCCCGCCAGCTGGTCAGCAGCGTGCTGTCGGAGATGGCCCGGCTGCAGTTCCGCCAGCTCATCGGCGGCGCGGCCAGCGGCAGCGGCGGCACGGCCAGTTCGCTGATTGGTGCGGCGGTCAACTACTTCTCTGGCGTCCAGACCAGCTACAGCGGCGCGGAGGGCGCGGCCGACTTCATGGGCCCGCTGCAGAAGCGCGCCACCGGCGGCCCGGTCGACGCGGGCGGCCTCTACGAGGTCAACGAGCTGGGCACGCCCGAGGTGCTGACCGTGGGCGGCCGGTCCTTCCTGATGATGGGCTCGCAGGGCGGCACCGTGTCGCCCAGCGGCGCGACCGGCGGCGTCAGCATCACGATCAACCAGACCGTCGGCGACGTGGTCACCTCGGCGCAACTCGCTGCCGTGGCCGAGCGCACGCGACAGGCGGCCATTGCGGGCGTCGCTGACGCCCAGCGCAGAGGACGGGGCTGATGGCCACCTACACCTGGCCGACCGGCCGTGCCTGGATCCCGCAGCAGGTCACCTTCGGGGTGCAGACGAACACGCGCACCAACACCTCGCCGCTGTCGGGCGCGACCCAGACCGTGACGCTGCCCGGCTCGCGCTGGGTCATGACCGTGACCATGCCGCCGCAGCGCTGGGCCGACCGCCGCGCGCTGTTCGCGCTGCTGGTCAAGACCGGCGGCGACAACGTGCTGCAGATGGGCGACCAGACCCGCTCGCGCCCGCGCGGCACGATCAACACGGCGGGCGTCACCGCCAGCGCGGCGGCGCAGTTCGCGACGACCCTGACCCTCAACGGCTGCGGCGCGTCCACCACGCTGCTGGCCGGCGACCTGCTGTCGGTGGGCGGGCAGCTGCTCATGAACACCGACGACGCGACCGCATCGGCCGGCGGCGTCATGACGGTCACCGTGCGCCACATGCTGCGCGCGGCCGTGGCCGGCGGCGCGGCGGTGACGCTGGCCGGGCCGACGTCGCTGTGGCGGCTGGAGAACCCGGACGTGGTCAGCGGCTTCGAGAGCGCCGACCTCGCGCCGGCCATGTCCTTCGGCCTGGTCGAGGTCTTTGCATGACGCGGGCCCTCGCATCCCCGTTCTCGACGGCGCTTCAGTCCGCCCGCCTGCCGGCTTTCTCGCTCATCGAGCTGGGCTTTACCTCGGGCACCGACTACATCTGCACCCTCGGCCACGACGTGGTGTACGGCGGCAACACCTACATCGCCGCCCAGGGCGTGCTGAGCATCGCGCCGGTCACCGAGACCGGCGGCAGCGCGCAGGGCCTGCAGATCCAGATCGCCGGCGCGCCGACCGCCAACCTGGCGCTGGCCCTCACCGAGCGCGTGCAGGGCCGGCCGTGCACGCTGCGCATGGCGGTCATCGACGGCTCAGGCGCGCTGCAGGTCGACACCAACGTCTGGTCCGGGCTCATGGACACCATGGCCATCGACGACAGCTCGGAGTCGCCGGTCGTCACCATCACCGCCGAGCACATGCTGACCGTGTGGGATCGCGCCCGGCCGGTGCGCTACACCGACGCACAGCAGCAGGCGCTGTACCCGGGCGACCGGTGCTGCGAGTTTGTGGCCGACCTGGCCGAGCGCCAGATCGTCTGGCCGGGCAAGGCCTTCTTCGCGGTCTGACGGGCGATGAGTTTCCTCTCCAACCTCGTCAGCGCCGCAGTCGTCTTCTTCAGCGGGCCGACCGGCTGGGCCGGCTGGCTGGCTGCCGCCACGTTCGCCGCCGGCACCTACGCCGACATGGACGCGCGGCGCCGCGCCCGCAACGCCCGCGCCGACTACAACCGGTCGCTGCAGGACCGATACCAGATGCTCAAGACCGCCACGGCGGCGCGGGCGGTGGTCTACGGCCGGGCGCGGGTGTCGGGGCCGATGCTGTTCGCGCACAGCACCGGCGACAAGCAGCAGTACTTGCACCTCGTCGTTGCGCTGGCCGGTCATGAGATCGACGCCATCGAGGGCGTCTACCTCAACGACGTGCTGTTGCCGGCACCGAACGCGACGACCGGGTTCATCGAGTCGGGCGACTACGCCTCGTCGACCAAGGTGATCCGCAGCACGGCCGGCGGCGCGACGTCGACCACGATCCCGCTCGGCGCAGGCGAGACGCTGGTGCGGGTCGTGTCGGTGTCCCAGACCTGGAACTATGGCGGCGACTACCGCAGCGTGTCGCGTCCGTACACGCTGGTCGGCAACGTCGTGTCCTACACCTCGGGCGGCTCGCCGGGAGGCAGCTACACGGCGGGCGGGTTCAGCATCAGCTACGAGGTCAGCGTCGTCGTGCCGCGTGTTCGGGTGATCTATCACTATGGTGGGGCATCCGGCGCCCAGCCGTTCCCGCTGCTGGTCACCGAGTCGGCCGGCAAGTGGGGCAGCACGACGCACCTGTGCAAGGGCCTCGCGGCGGTCTACGTCCGGCTGGAGTTCGACCAGGACATCTTCGGCCAGATCGGCCTGCCGTCCGTGTCCGCCGTGGTGCGCGGCCGCAAGCTCTACGACCCGCGGCTGGACTCGACGGCCGGTGGCAGCGGCCCGCATCGCCTTGCGACGCCCAGCACCTGGACTTGGTCCGACAACTGGGCGCTGTGCACGGCCGACTACCTGCGCGACACGACCTACGGCCTGGGCGCGACCGGTGCCGAGATCCCGGCCGCCGAACTCATCGCCGAGGCCAACATCGCCGACCAGCTGGTGACGCTGACGGCCGGCGGCACGACCCAGAAGCGGTACACGGTCAACGGCGCGATCAGCAGCGAGTCGAGCCGGCAAGCCAACCTCGAGGCCATGGTGCAGGCCGGCGCCGGGTCGGTCGTCTGGACCCAGGGCCGCTGGCGGCTGCGGGCCGGCGCACACCGGACGTCGGTGCTGACGATCACCGAGGACATGCTGGCCGGCGCGCCGACCATCCAGCCGTGGGCGGCCCGGCGCGACCAGATCAACAAGGTCGTCGCCACCTACAGCGCGGCCGACGCCAAGTACACCGAGGTCCAGGCCCCGGCCGTGGCCAATGCCACCTACCTGGCCGACGACGGCGGTATCGAGCTGATCAGCGAGACCACCTACACGATGTGCACCGACGCGATGCGGGCGCAGCGGCTGGCCAAGATCCAGCTCGAGCGCGCCCGCCAGGCCATGATCGTGCGGCTGCGCACCAACCTGCGGGCCTACGACCTGAGCCCGGGCGACGTCGTCGCGCTGACCCTGAGCCGCTACGGCTGGTCGGCCAAGCTGTTCGAGGTCGTCGAACGCGAGCTCGACCCGGACGCCTGGACCATCGGCCTGACGCTGCGCGAGACCGCGTCGGCCGTGTGGGACTGGAATTTCGGGGAGGCGACGACTGTCGACCTGACGCCCAACACGACGCTGCCCAGCCCCTTCGCGCCGCCGGCCAGCATCACCGGCCTGACGGCGACCAGCGGCACGGCGCACCTGCAGCTCGCGCTGGACGGCACCATCGTCACCCGGGCCCGGCTGGTCTGGACCCAGTCCACCGACGCGATGGTGGTGCAGGGCGGGCGCATCGAGGTGCAGTGGCGTGACGCCACCGTCGACGCCTGGCAGGCCGCCGCGTCCACGCTGGGCGACGAGACCGGCGCGTACATCGGCCCGCTGCAGGACGGCCGGGTCATCCTGGTGCGCGTGCGGCCGGTCAACGTCCTGCGTCGTGCAGGCGCCTGGACGGTGATCGAGCACACGGTGGTCGGCAAGACCGAGCCGCCGCCGGCGCCGGACCGCTTCACGGTGGTCGAGCAGCCGAACGGGTCGCGGGCGTTCTTCTGGGACATCACCGCGCCGCCGCTGGACCTCTCTGGCTTCATCCTGCGCTACTCCGAGGGCACGACGGTCAGGCCCTGGGACTCGATGGTGCCTCTGCTGGAGGCGTCTCGCGAAGAGCGCAGCCGCGCCATCAGCTCGCCGGGTGACGGCCAATACTGGCTGGCCATCAAGTCGGTCGACACCACCGGCAACCAGTCCACCACGGCAACTTTCTTGCAGGCCGTCTTCGACGCGGCCGGCTTCGGCGCGGCCTACCTGACGGTCGACCCGGCCGCGCTGGCCTGGCCGGGCACCAAGACCAGCGCGGCGGTCGACGGCTACGCGCTGGTCGACATCGGCGTCTCGACCTGGGACGCGCTGCCGCTGACCTGGGATGCCTGGACTGCCTGGACGACCGGGTCGTCCGGGTCGATCAGCTACGAGCACACGGTCATCGACGCGCTGACCTCGGCCTCGACCCGCATCCGCGTGTCCGAGGTGGCCGGCGGCTCGGCGGTGTCCGAGTACCAGTCCAGCGTTGACGGCGTGACCTACACGGCCTGGGCGGCCGTGCCGACTGCACCGGTGACCGCCCGCTATTTCAAGGTGCGTTGGACCGTGTCCGGCGCTGCCCCCATCCTCTATCGGGCGTCGGTGACGCTCTACAGGTGAGCCCATGGCTGACATCATCACGACCAACCTTGACGCGGGCACGGATTCTCCAGCTGCGGCACGCCCACAACTTTTGGAGGCCGTGCAAAAACTCAATGCTTTGTCGTCGGCAGCTGTTGGGGGTGGGGCGAGCTTGGTGTTCTACGCGCTCACGTCGGGTTCAACGGAGCGCACAGCCTATGAAAAGTTTGCCGAATCCATCACCATCGATGATTTCGGAGCGGTTCCGAATGATGAATCTTCTGCCGCAACAAACGCTGCCGCGCTGACCTCAGCCTATGTTGCTGCCGAGTTGGCTGGTATCTCCACGGTCTCCTTTGGTTCTGGCGGAACCTACTGGCTACCCCCAAACACCACCGTTTCACGCACGGGGTTCACGCTGGACTGCCGCTGGGCGCTGCTCAAGCAGCAGGGGCACGCAACTGATGCTTCATGGTTGCTCATCACGGGGTGCAGCGACTTCCGAATGATCAACTTTCGCGCCGACGCGAACCGGGCGAATACTGCAACCGTGGGGCCGGACCGGGCCGCAATCCTCGTCTTCAACTGCTCCGACATCACAATCAGCGACTTCAAGCTGACTGCTGCGAAGGGCAAGGGCCTCGCGGTGTCATCCGGCGTTACCGGTTCAGGCGCTCTGCGCGTGACCGTCCGTAACGGCACAGGCGGTAACTGCGGAACTCAGGTTTTCATCGCTGACGGCTCGACGGGTGGTGCAGTTGGAACGCCGCCGTGCGAAGACGTGACATTCGACAAGCTCACCGTCACGACCACCGATCACGCTGGTATTGCCATCAATGACGGGGCGCGGCACGTCGTGGCATCAAACTGCTACGTAGACAACAATAACGCCACATGGGACGCATTCGGCCTGCGCGGTTCGCGTGACGTGAAGGTCATTGGCTGCACCGGCCGGCGCGGTCGAAACGGCATCCAGGTGCATGTGCTGGACGCAGCGTCCATTGCCCGTGGTGAAGAATCCCGTGATATCCAGCTCATCGGCAACACCTGGGAGCTGAACAAGCAGTCTGGGTGCCTGATTGCGGGGGCCATCGGGGTCACCGTGGTCGGTGATATCGGCAAGAACAACGGCCAGTCTGGTGCAGGGTATCGCGGCTTTCACGTCACGCAGGTGGCCGGCGTGCGCCGCTCTAGCCGCGTCCGCATGTCCAACGTCATCTCAATTGATGACCAAGGCGTGGCGACGCAGAGCACCGCCATCGAGGTTTCGGCGTCCGATGATGTGCGAATCTCGTCGCCGACCTACTACGGCAACATCACCGACAACCGCGTCAAGTTGGTGTCTGGCGTAACGCTGGTGGACGTGATCGGCGACGGCGCGGACGGCGCGACTCGAAAACGCGGGGCCATCACGACCGGCACAATTGCAGCCAGCAGCCAGGGGACTGTGACGTTTACCTTTACCACGCCATTTGACATCACGCCGACGTGGGTTAATGCGGCTGTGCTGGTCGGCAGCGGGACGCGGTTCTTGAAAGTTCAGCACGTCCAAGCCTTGACAACGGCTGTCGTGCAGGTGCTGGTGTCCAACGACACGGCGACCGACATTGCCGGGACGCTGTATGTCGAAGCGGCGGTTCTGGGTTGAATTGAACTTTTATTCTGTCGTCACGCATCAAATAAACAATGTATTCGTTAAAAAGCTATATTCCATTCGATTGGAATAATACTTATGCAAGTACCGCATGACATCGATATTCAGGCGGCATTGATGCATCCAGCTGCCGCTGGCATCGCCGGCTCCCTCGTGGGCCTCAAGGTCGCGCCAGGCGTGACCTGGGGCGAGCGATGCACCAACGTGCTCTGTGGCGCGCTGCTGGCCGGCTACGTCGCGCCAGCGGTCGCGGACATGTTCGCCATGTCCAGCGACTCGGGCCGCATGCTGCTTGGCTTCGGCCTGGGCTTGTGCGGCATCACGCTGGCCGACGTGGGCCTGCGCGCGCTGCGTGAGATCGAGGTCGCCAAGATCATCACCGGCTGGATCAGCCGCCGCTGAGGGGGGACGTCATGGTCGACATCATCGTCTGGCTCAACACCGCCTGCGCGGCCGGCATGTGCCTGCTGGCCGGCTGGGTCATCGTCCACCCAAGGATCCACGAGGGCGTGGTCACCAAGGTCGGCCTGATCGTGCTGGCCTGCGGGGCCTTCGGCGTCGCGGCGCTGATCCCGCGCCTCTGCGACGTGCCCGAGGTCAAGCCGCTGCTCAACGCGATCACGCTCGGCAACGTCGGCGTGACGATCGCGGCCGGCGGCGTCGCCTGGAGGATCTGGCACGCGCCCGAGGCCCGGCAGGCGTTCAGGCGCATGACCGGCTGGCCCGACCTCGACGACCGTCCGGTCGACCCGCTGGCATGAGCGCCGACCTGATCCTGGGCCTGGTCGTCGGCGCGCTGGCCGGCGTGCTGCTGGGCATGGTGGTGGTCAAGCTGGCCCGCCGTGGCCGCCCGGTCGGCGTGGCCACGCGCCGCGACGTGCTGGAGGCCTACCTGATGGGCTACCGCGACTGCGAGGCCGGCGCGGCGCTCGACACGACGCGGCCGGCTGAGCTGTATCCGTGAGGTGATGATGGGTGGACTGCTTTCCTTCCTCGGCGGGACCGCGTTCCGCTGGCTGTTCGGCGAGGCGCTGGACTACCTCAAGCGCCGGCAGGAGCTCAAGAACGAGCTGGAGCTGATGCGCCTGAGCCACGAGCAGGACCGCGACAAGCACCAGTGGCAGCAGGAGGCCATCGCCGCGCACGCGGCGGCCGGCGTCAAGGTCATCGAGGCCCAGGCCCAGGCCACGCGCGAGCAGCTGGCCGATCAGGCGTTCCTGGCGGCCGTGCAGGGCGTCAACCAGGCCAGCCAGCGCGGCGACTGGATCGGGGCGTGGAATGCGGCCATCCGGCCCTTCCTGGCCACGGTGGCGATCGTCTGCCTGTTCGCCGAGTCGGCGGGCCTCATGGTGCTGTCGGCGCTGTTCGCCGAGGTCTGCTGCGCGGTCCTGGGCGTCTTCGTCGGCGAGCGGATCCGCGCCCGTGGCAACTGATCAACCGGTCCTGCGCGAGTTCTTCGACCGGCTGCTGCCGATCCTGGAGCAGTTCGAGGGTTTCCGGCCGCGCCCCTACCTCTGCCCGGCCGGCGTGCCGACCATCGGCTTCGGGTCGACCCGCTACCTCGACGGCCGGCCGGTGGCCCTGACCGACCCGCCGATCACCCGCGAGCACGCCCGGGTCCTGGCCCGCGAGCAGATCCTGGCCGACTACCTGCCGGCCGTGCTGCGGCTGTGCACCAACCTGCAGACGCTGGACCGCGCGGCGGCCATCACCGACTTCGCCTACAACCTGGGCACCGGCGCCCTGCGGGCGTCGACCCTGCGCCGCCGGATCAACGAGGACCGCTGGCCGGAGGTGCCGGCCGAGCTGAGGAAGTGGGTTCGGGGTGGTGGCCGGGTGCTGCCTGGTCTGGTGCGGCGGCGTGAGGCTGAAGTGCGTCTGGTGGGCTGATCCAGGCGTCCAATTCTGCGCCGCGCTCACTGGGCAAACAGCCCGCTTTCACCGCACAGATTTCTTTGACAGATCCAGCCTAGTGCTTTGATCTTCCTGCTTTTCCTCGCTGCCTTCTAAGCAGCAGGTCGGGGGTTCGAGTCCCTCCGGGCAGGCCATTAAATCAAGGACTTAGGCGCTCACGCGCTGCTGATCTGTCCAATTCATGGACCGGCTGTCCAATTCCTACCGCGCCGGCTTGACCTTCGGGACGTGCTTGCCGTGGGTGTAGTGGGCCGTCATGCGCTGCGTGCGGTGGCCAAGCAGGGCGCGCGCCGCTTCCAGGTTCGAGCCTTCCAGCGCATCCACGCCGGCCCGGCCGCGCAGGTCGTGGATGTGAAGGTCGACCACGCCAGCACGCTTGCAGCACCGATCCCAGGCCGAGCGCAGACCGGCGTAGGTGTAGGGGCTGCCGGTGCTGGTCTTGAGCAGGTGGCCGATCTTCTGGCCCGTCGCGCAGGCTTCCACGGCCGCACGCAGGGCCGGCGTCCACTCGATGAGCAGCCGCGCTCCGGTCTTGCCCTGCTGGACCATCAGGCCAGCCTCGGTGACGTCCTGCCAGCGCATCGAGCGCAGGTCGCCGATCCGCTGGCCGGTGAGCAGCGCCAGATCGAGCATCCTCACCAGCGCGGGGCCGGCGCTGTCTGCCCGCGTGCCTGAGAGTGCTGCGGCGCGGATCGCGGCGATCTCGTCGTCCGTCACCACCCGCTGCCGGCCAGGCGTGCTGAGGCCTTTGATGTTGTCGACCGGGTTGTGGCCCTCGCGCAGGCCCTGCACGGCGGCGTAGGCCAGCACCTGGCGCAACACGTCGCGGTGCTGGTTGTGGGTGCGCGGCCGGTCCGCCAGCGTGGCGAGATAGCCGGCGCAGTCCGGCGTGGTGACGTCGGCTGGCTTGAACTCGCGGAAGGCTGCGGCCAGCTCAGCGGCGATGCGTTCGCCGTTGCGCTTGGAGCTGTCGGACCAGGCCGGGCGCTTGGTCTTGAGCCAGTCGGCGATCACGGCCGGCATCCGCCCGTCGCTGCTCACGTCCTGCAGCTTGGCGAGGGCGCGGTACATGCTCGGCAAGCCCTCGCGGACGGCGCACAGCCGGTGCCACTTCCCGGTCATGTCGACCCAGTACCAGGCGCCGTGCCGCTCGTAGACGCGGCGGGGAAGACCGTTCTTGCGCACCATGTCAGGCTGCCTTCAGGTGGAGGCGGGGCCGAGGGGCCTGCTGCACCGGCTTGCCGTCCTGGCCCCGGCACACCGCATCGTAGTGCGGGCGCTCCAGCACCACGCGGCCCAGGCGGTCACGGTAGGCTCGCCAGTAGCCGCGAGCGTGCAGGACCTTCAGCTGCTCGGCGGCGCGGCGGTAACCGGTGATGGCTTCCAGCTCGCTTGGGGTGAGGGTGGCGGGCGTGGTCATGGTGCGGCCTTCGAGGATTCGGTGATGGCCATCTGCTGGCTGTCGCGGCTGCTCGGATCCAGCGCGGCGGCGATGTCCTGGCGCAGCTGCCGGAACTGGCTGTCGTCTTCCATGTCCTGGTCGTCGATCGTGGCCAGCACCTCGTCGGCCTGGCGCAGCAGGGTGCGCAGGACGGTGGACTCGCCACGCAGCTGTGCCAGCACCTGCGCTGGGTTCCGCAGACCTCTGCACCACTCGATCAGCTCCGGCTGCATGCGCCGGCCGTTGTCGCCAAGGGCGAAGCGGATGCTGGACACCAGACCGAGCGCGGCGGCTTTCGCGGCTCGTTCGCGCTCAAGCTCTTCTCTCAGTTCGGCAATCTCTCTGGCATCCGCGCAGCGGGCGCACGATCTGGATAACTGGCCGTGGGCGCAGTCTCGATTGTTCTGGTTCATGGTGAGGTCCTGAATGCCTTGGTCAGGTCGCGGTTGACGCAGTGCCCGCGCGCCCGGATCGCATTGGCGAGGCGCGCCCGATCGGCGTGGGAATGGCTGGCCTGCCGCAACAGGCCGAAGTAGCTGTTGACCGTCTCGAACAGCTCGCTGGCCGGCGCATGCAGGATGCGGTCGACGGCATGCGCCACCGTCCGCCGCCTGGTCGTGCGCCGCCAGGGCTTGATGACGTGGCCGACGAAGTCGATGCCGCGGTCGATCGGCTGCAGGATGGTCTTGGTCGGGTTGAGGCGGGCGCCCAGCGTTGCCGGCAGCCACGCCTCGATGTCATGCAGCGCAGCATTCAGCCAGGCCGGGTCCTCGTGCAGGAGAACGAAGTCGTCGACGTAGCGGACGTAGCGCCTCGCGCGAAGCCGGTGCTTGATGCGCTGGTCGAGGTCGTGCAGGTAGACGTTGGCGAAGAACTGGCTCGACAGGTTGCCGATGGGCAGGCCCTTGCCGGCCGGCGCCTCCATCAGCCGCTTGTGGTGCGGCACCAGCTGCAGCAGCTCGCGGCGCCCACGGATCTCGACGTCGGCGCGCGGGTCGTGCATCAGCACGGTCTCGGCCAGGCGCATCCACCACGGCTCGGTGATGTGGCGGGCCAGCTGCTCACGCAGCACGGCCTTGTCGATGGAAACGAAGAAGTTGGCCAGGTCGCACTTCAGGTAGTGCGCTGGCCGGCTCCAGTTCTCCGTGACCGAGCGGACCTGGCGCTCCAGGCGCTGGGCCGCGTAGAGCGTGCCGCGGCCGGGGATGCAGGCGCAGGTGTCAGCCGTGAAGCGGGCGTAGAACCTGGGCGAGATCCGGTTGTAGAGCAGGTGGTGAACGATGCGGTCGCGGAAGTCGGCAGCCCAGACCTCGCGCGGGCGCGGCTGGGTGACGACGAAGCAGATGGATCGGCCCGGGGCATAGCTTCCGTCGACCAGCTGCTCGTGGAGGTCGAAGAGGTTGCGCTCGGCATGGGCCTCGAAGGCCAGCGCACTGGCGCTGTTGCGCTTCGTGCGGCGGCAGTCGAGGTAGGCCATGACGAGCTGCTCGAACAGGTCTGGATCTGCGGACGGCTCGAGCGCGCAGCTCGGCGCTCTTGTCGTTGTTGTTCTGGTTGCCGTTGTTGAAGTTCTGGATCCACGCGTAGCGGTCCGAGTACTGCTCGACGTCGTGCGATCTACGTCACCCCGCCGAAGGCTTGCGCCGATCAGCGGGGCAACTGCGCCGGACCTGGCCTGCACGGTGGCAGCGGTCTCCGTGGTGCGCATGGCGGTGGCCTCGTGAGCCAGCGGCACGACCAGATTCAGATTGCGCACGGGCATGGTGGCCTTGACCGTCATGCTGCAGGCGCCTTGTTCGATGCGGACTTGAGCCAGCCACCACCCTGCCGGCCGATGCTGCCGAGCAGGCTCACCGACTGAGCCCAGAGTGCGTGCGACACGTATCGACTGTCGTGACCGACGCGCAGCAGGACTTCGGTGGCGCGCAGGTGCGTCATCAGGGCCTGGATGTGTGCGGTCCGCTCGCTGCGCTGCGTGGCATTGGCGAGTGCCATGCGGTCGATCATCTCGGTGCAGTGCTGGGTGATCTTGTCGCCCATCGAGCGCTTCACGCCACGGGGCATCTGCTCCTGCACCTTGAACGCGAGCTGGAGCAGCTGCACGCCGGTGCGGTAGATGGGCAGGTCGGTGTGGATGGCCATGCTCAGGTCAGAAGGATGGAAGGATCAAGCCTTGAATCTGCGGACGGCTCGAGCGCGCAGCTCGGCGCTCTGGTCGATGAGGAGCTGGCCGCCGGTGCTGAAGGTCTGGAGCCACGCGTAGCGGTCCGAGGACTGCTCGGACGACCAGTGCCACGCCTCCTCGAAGTGCTGCTTGGCGTTTGCGTAGAGCAGCGACAGCTCGCGCCGGGTCGGCAGGTCACCGCCGGCGGTGTCGGCGGCCCAGGTCTTGGCGTCTTCCCACGTGATGTCATCGGCCTTGCCCGGCAGCAGGATCAGGTGATGCGACGGCTGGCCGGCATCGTCCAGCACCAGGCCGGCGTAGACCTCGCCGGGCTGCAGCTCGATCTGCGCCTCGCGCACGAGGATCGTGGGGGGCACGGCCGGCGCCGACACAGAGGCCTCGAACTGAGCGATGAGGCTGGCCAGGTGGTCCTGCGCCGCCTTGATCTCGGAAAGGGTGATGGTGGTCATCGATCGTCCCTGAAGGATGAAAGGATCAAGCGCTGAGCTGAATCAGGCGGACGGCTCGAGCGCGCAGCTCGGCGCTCTTGGCGGTGAGGCCCTGGTCGCCGTCGTAGAAGGTCTGGATCCACGCGTAGCGGTACGAGTCCTGCTCGCTGGTCCAGTACCACGGCTCGTCGTCGGTCTCGAAGTCGGCCCGCAGCAACGCGAACAGCAGCGCCGACACCGGGCGGGCCGGCAGCACGCCGCCGACCGACGCGGCCCACTCGCCGGCCTTCTGCCAGGTCAGCCGCTGGTCGGGCTTGGCGGGCAACAGCACGACCGCGCAGTGCTGGCCGTCGGGCGTGGTGGTGATGCCGGCGAACACGCCGGCATCAAGGGGCTGGCCGATGGCCGGGAGGTCTTTCAGGTGCATGGTTGCTTCCTGCTGGTTGGTGGTGAGATTGGCCGCGTTCTCGGCCTTGATGTACGCATCGACCTCGGCGACCGTGCGGCCGTCGTCGGTGCCCGGGAATGCGAGTTCCTCATCCATGGTTCGGATCCTTGCTCACGTTGACGATGTCGCCGGTGAAGACCGGCGGCTGGCTTAGGGGAGTGGCCGCGCTCTGCGCGTGGTCCCAGGCGATCACGACGCGCTCGGCGCGCACCGCTGGCTCATCCCATGCGCCATCCAGCCCGGTGCGGGCCCGGTAGGCTTCGATCAGCTCGCGCAGGGCCTTGATGGCGTCTTCCTGGGCCATCGGCCTGGCGCGCAGCCGGTCGATGGTGTCGGCGCAGGTGATCAGCGTCTCGGCCTGCTGGCTGGTCTGCATGCGCAGCATGTCCAGCTCGGTGCAGATGCTGTCGACCAGCGTGCCCAGTGCGGCGGCGTGGACGGCGCTGGGGATCGAGGTGTAGGCCTCGATGGCGTGGGTCAGGCGGGCCTTGGTGGTCATGCAGCCTCCCGGATCGCTTCGACCAGATCTCGCGCCACAGGCGGGCACACCGCATTGCCCAGCAGGTGCACGGCTTCCTTGTGCTGCGCCGGCAGCCGGTAGCCGGCAGGGAAGCCCATCGCGGCCCGGCACTCGTCAGCCGTCAGCATGCGCATCCGGTCACCGTCGATCACGGCCCAGCGGTCACGCGTGGTGATGGTGCCCAGCGGGCGGTGCAGGCTGCGGCCGGTCTCGCCGCTGCCGCTGCCGTAGTAGGGCGCGACGAAGCGGTCGCCGTGCACGCGCCGGCCGGCCTTGATGCGGGCCAGCGTGGCCGGGCTGCGGCCTGGCTTGCTCACCATCGACCAGCGGCCGGCGCTGAAGTCGATGATCTGGGCGGCCGTGGTCTGCGTGCGCTCGGGCATCTGCAGCTCGATCGGGTGCTTCGATCGCGTGGCCACCACGAAGAGGCGGCGGCGGTGCTGGGGCACGCCGTGGTCGGCTGCGTCGATGACCTGCGGGGCCAGCGCGTAGCCCAGCGCGGTCATCGCGGCGCACCAGGCCGGCCACAGCACCCAGTCGCTGAACTCGGGCACGTTCTCGACCAGCACGACCGCCGGCCGGTGGACCTCGGCGCAAGTGATGACGGCCCAGGCCGTGGCCCGCTGCGCGTCGTGGTGTGGCTTGTCGGTGCCGCGCGCCCGGCTGTGACCTTGGCAGGCCGGCGACGCCAGCAGCAGGTCATGAGCCGGCGCGTCGCGGAAGTCGGCCTGCTGCAGGTCCTGGCAGGCGTGGTGCGTGTCCGGGTGGTTGGCTGCGTGCCACTCCACCGCGGTGGGCCAGTGGTTGGCGGCCCAGACCACGCGGGCGCCGGCCATCGCCGCCCCGGTGCTGAAGCCGCCGGCACCGGCGAAGAGGTCGATGGCGTTCATGCGGTCGGCCCCACCGGCAGATGCGCCCAGTGCGTCACGCCTTCGACCTCCCACGCATCGACGTTCAACCAGCGGCCGTCGTTGCGGTAGCCCAGCCACACGGGCTCATTGAGCTGGGGGTGGAACAGCAGCACCGTGCAGTCGTCATCGGGCGGCTGGTCTGCAGGGTTCCAGCAGATGTACGTGACCGTTGCCATCACCGCCCCTGCCTCAGATCCGCCAGCGCCCGCGTCAGGTCCATCGAGGCCCGCATCACCGCGCCACTCTCGCGCGGGTGGTAGCCGCTCAGGTGGCCGTGCGACTGGGCCAGCGTGGCCACGGGGTCGGTCTTCTCGACGCGCTGCAGTGCGCGGGCGGCGCGCAGGAAGCGCTCGGCTTCCGCGACCGCCTTGGAAAGGGTCTGGTGTTGCATCACAGGATCTCCCCGGCCTTCTGCCGGCGCTTCAGTTCTTCGATCACCGCGCGCATCTGGCGCGCCGTGGGTTGCATCTCCAGCTGCTGGTCGTGCAGCGCGATCACCTCGCGGATGGCCAGCAGCTCGGGCCCGGTGGCGACGCCTCGGCCGGTGCGGGCCTGGCGCTGCTGCAGCGACTTCACCGCGTGCTGGCCGGCGACCATCGTGTCCAGCACCTCGACGCCGTAGCCGATCTCGCACAGCAGCATCGCCACGTTGACGATGACGGCGAGGTTGTTGACGTCGATGTCGGTGGCTTGGCCGCGCTCCAGCGCCGATAGCGCGGCATGGCCGAACAGGCTGAGGTCGGTGATCTGGTCGCGCTGCATGCCCTCATCAGCGGTCAGCACGATCTCGCCCAGCATGCGGCGCTCGATGTCCTCGGCGGTGACGCAGGGCCACGCCTGGCCGATGGCCTTGGTGATGGCGTGCGGGGTCATGCCGCAGCCTTCCTGCCGCGCTTGGGCTTCACCCAGCCGACCGAGAACTGCTTCGTGGCTGCCGCGCACGTCAGGCTGGCCAGATCGAACACCGACCCGCCGAGCGGCACGTCGCGGTACGACCGGAAGGACCGGATCTGGATGATCGACTGGCGGCTGCAGTCGAAGTCCTCGGCGATCGCACGCGCTGGCCGGGTGTCCTGGCGGATGGCCCGCACTTGCTCGGGCGTGAACCGGCGCCGCTGCTTGCCCAGCTGGATGCGGGCATGCTTGAAGCGCGGCGTGTCGAACACGCCCAGCGCTGCCGATTGCGTCACCGCCTTGGCGCGCGGCCCGGCCTTGACGTGCTCGGGGTTGCAGCACAGCGGCTCGCTGCAGGTTCGATAGGCCACCCAGCCGTTCGGCAGTTCCTTGCCCTGCAGCTGGAGCACCACGCGGCGGACGGCCACGCGCTGCTTCTCCCAGCGAGGCTGGCACACAGGGATCGTTCCCCGGTTGTGCATCGTCGCCATCGTCCAGAGCCAGTGGTCCTCGGGGTCGATCCTGCACCGCAGCTTGATGTCGGCCAGGGTGGCGATGCCGCCCCGGTCGACCTTCGTGATCGGGGGGGGTGTCATGCTGCCTGGTCCTCGCGCTTGCTCACCTTCTCGACACGCCCATCCCGATACCGCAGCTCGTCGCCCATGCGGCTCGGGTGCTGCTCGTGGTCCGCGCTGCCCGGGCGCATGACCGGCGGGCGGTCGGCGACCATCTGGACGGTGATGCCGATGGCCGGGCTCTGCGAGGGGCGCGCCTGGATGCGCGTGGTGCGTCCACGAGCGGCCATCAGGCGCTCCAGCGCACGACGTGCGGCGCATTGGCGAAGGTGGTGTTCTGGCTGGTCATGGTGCTTGATCAGGCGGTTGTCATGGATGCGAGATCAGGCGAGGCTTGATGCCTCGCCCGTGGCTCATCAGCTGCAGGTGCCGAACACAAGGGGAACCCCGGCCAGGCCGGCGCGAACGGTCTGGATCAAGTCCAGCGCGGCCTTCTCATGGGCCTTGTCAGCGCGCTGCAGCTCGTAGGTGAAGCGCACCTTGCCGTTGTCGAGGCGGTACTTCAGCCGGGCCGCCAGGAGGTCAGCAGTCGGTGCTGCATGGAAGATCGGGATGCCGATCGCGAACTTCTCGAACAGCTTCATGCTTTCGACCGTGCCGGCGTCCGCGTCTGCCACGTAGTCGAGCCGGACGCCGCCGCTTTGCAGGCGCACCGCAGACTTCAGGCGACGGTCTTCCTGATACTGGAAGTTCGTGGCCATCTGCAGCATCTCGGCACAGGTCGGGAAGTTCTCGACGCTGGCGATGTCGAGTTCGTGGTCCTGCAGCCACTCGGCGAACTCGACTTGGCCGAAGCCCGTCCGGTCCTTGCCCTTCCATTCCTTCCATTCGGCGGACATGCGCGGCGTGAACGAGGCCACGTGGCGACGCCACGCGGGTGTGTCCTTGCCGTGCTCGTCGATCACGGCCTTGAAGCCGAGCGCGAAGGTCTGCGGGTCGAAGTTGCACCAACAGAGGCTGTTCTCGTTCGCGTGGCGGTCGATGTAGGCCAGGAAGCTGGTCGCGTCGTGAAAGTCGGCAGCGGCCTTCAGCGAGCGCGGTGCCTTCAGATGCTGTTCGAGGTCGACGCGCAGCTCCTTGACGTCGTGGCCCTTGGGGACGGCGTAGTGCAGGATCTTCAGACCGCCGATGGTCTCGTCGCCAGAAAGCAATTCGGGTTTGGGCAACACCTCGGCCAGCGTCTCGGCCAGGTTGTGCGGGGTGATGTCGTCCATGTGGATCCTTGGTGGTGGTTGAGGGGGTCGAGAGATCAGCCGGTGCGCAGGTTGTTGACCGGCGCGACTTCGGGCGTGCTGGAGCGAAGCGACAGCGCGGGCGCTTCGACAGGCCGCAGTTCCAGCTTCTGCTGGTGCGGGTTTTCTTCGGTCAGGTTGCCCTCGACCGTCGCCCACAGCAGGGAGCTGTCCGGCTTCGGCTCGGGGACCTTGTTGGTCACGCGCGGGGTGACCTCGATGGCGCTGCTGCTGCGCTTGAGGTCCAGCGTGATCGTGATCTTTCCGGCCTTGCCGGTCTCTTCGACGGCACGGACGGCCTCGGCCAGCTTGATGCTGCAGAGGTCGAGAAACGCGCCGCCGTCGAGGACGCGCAGCGTGTCGGTGATGGGTCGGATGCTCATGAAGATCGGCCTTTCTGGCTGGGGTGGGGAATGGGTCAGGTCCTGGTCTGCGTGAAGCGCACGACGTGCGGCATGTCGGGGTGGGTGACCAGCAGGCCGGCGCTGATCGCGTAGTCGAGCGCTTGCACGGCCATGTCGACGCACTCGGCGGGCTGCTCGCGGGCGTCGACCATCGGGCGGGTGTCCCACCAGCGCTGGCCATCGAGCTTGATCGGCGCGGCGTAGGTCTCGAGGTCCTCGGTGATCTTCTCGGCGGCCAGTGCGCGGGCCGTGGCGTCGTGGGACGACAGCTGGACGACGATGCCGTGATGCTGCGCGGCGGCCAGGTCGGCGCTGGCGCGGTCAAGCTTCAGGGCGATGCCGTTGGCCGACTTCACGGCCCAGGCGTGGATGTGGATGGTGGCTGGCACGTCAGTGCTCCTGGGTGGCCGGCGTGCGGACGTGCATGGGGATCACGTCGGTCACGCCGAGCAGGTCGATGGATCGATCTCCGTGCGGCAGCAGCTTGGTGCCGTAGACCTTGACGCTCTCGCCTCGGCGCAGCGCGCGGGCCTTGGCCTGGCCCGCCAACATGCGGCTGGGCTCGCTGCCGATGAACTGCACGGCGCGGATTGGCGGCATGCCGGGCTGGTCGATGTGGACGACGATGAAGCCCGCCGAGATCGCGCCGCCGGTGACGCGCCACTCGGCGTCGGCCAGCAGCGTGCCGCTCACGGAGATCTGCAGGGTGGTGGGCGCGGTGTGGTTCACAGCACCATCCATGCGCTGGCCAGCGCTGCGGCGGTGAGGGCCAGCGAGATCGCCGAGCCGCTGACGTCGCGGTCCTTGACGAAGTGGCCGGACACGTAGGCGAACAGGATGGCCGACACCACGCAGTAGGCGAAGATGAACAGCTCGCGCATCACCAGGCCCTCGGGTTGAGCAGGAACCGCAGCAGCTCGCGGGCCGTGCGGCGGATGCGCTGGCCGACCGTGCGGCGGGCCGGCGCGCTGATGCACAGGTCACCCCATGCAGTGCGGTGGAAGCTGTCGCGCATGGTCAGAACTCCGTGCGGTAGGCGATCCAGCCCGGGCCGATGCGCAGGCCCGGAATCGACACCGACAGCGCCGCAGCGGCGAAGGTGACGATCGCGTCCTTGTGGCTCGGGGTATGGCCGGGCATGCGCATGTCGGCCAGTTCCTTGCCGACCGCCACGATGCCGCCAGCGGCCAGGGCGAGGCCCTTGCTGCCGGTGGCTTCCTTGACGCTGCCGGCGACCAGGGCGCCGCCGATGGCGTGCAGGGTCTTGTCGCGGCCGGTCCACTCGTCGGCCTCGGCCGGCGTGGTGGTGAGCGCTGCGGCCGACAGCACGGCCAGCGCGGCGATGCAGTGCGTCAGGCGGGCGATCACAGCAGGCCCCCGATCAGGGAGCCGATGAGGACCAGCAGCGCGATGGCGAGGATCAGGTCGACCATCACCCAGGTGATCTCGGTCGAGCCGGCGGCGTACAGCTCGTCGCCCTTGGTGCGCGGCTGGGTGGCCGTGCTGTCGGTCATCAGGGTGTCGCCGGCCTCGCCGCGCAGGGTGGCGTCGTCGGGCACGGCGGCCTGGCCGACGCGGTGCGACCACTGGCGCAGCTGGTGCGCGAGGTTCGGGTGGATGGTGGCCATGGCTCAGGCCTCCAAGCAGTAGTTGGCGGTCTCGGCCTCGATGGCGCGGATGCCGACGCCCCAGGTCGCGAGCACCTCGCGGCGGCCCTGGCTGCGGACGCGGCTCACCACGTTGCGGAGGTCGCCTCGGGTCATCGGGCCAGCCACCGACTTCTGCGGCAGGCGATAGGGCGGGCTCAGGTGGCGCTTGCAGGCCGACGTGTGGACCCGGGCGCTCATGACGCACCAGCGCACGTTCGTGCGCATCTTGGTGGTGAAGATCGCCAGCTGAACCATGCTGGCGTCGATGACTGCGGTCTGCATCTCATCCCCTTGGCACTCACTGCCGGCGTGTGCGGCGATCGGTGGTGCGTTGGGATGAATTAAAGCATGCTTGCTTTCATCGTGTAAAGCATGCTTTCAATGAAAGTTGGCTGCGTGCGCCAGCGTGACATCCAGACGTGAAAAAGCCCGCACTCGGCGGGCTTGGTCTGTTGGTCGTTGTCTGTTACCTGTTCGCCTGTCCTTCAGCCATGGCCTTGTCGTAGATCCGTTCGCACTCGCGCAGGGATATCGGGTTGCTGCCGGCCAGCTTCTCGCATGCGTTGCGCAGCTTGATCGCTCGTGACTTGTACTCAGGCACGGAAAGGCCAAACCCGAAGAACGCCACGATCAGCCCTAGAGGGATCCACAGCCACCACTTGGTCCGTGGCACCTTTGCTCCGCACTTTGGGCAGGCTTTCGCGCTATCGCTGATCTCAGCAGAGCATTCTCTGCACTTGGTCATTGCCATCTTCTCTCCCTAAACCTACCACTGCTCAGTCTTCGGCTATCCATTTCAGGACCGCGAGCAGCTGCAGCCCGTCAGCCGTTGCATCAAGATCCATGTGGGTGCGGTTGTCTGGCAGAGCTCGCCACGAGCCATCTCGGCCTTCCGCATACCTGCGCACATGCCGCCGTCCAGCCTGGTCCACGATCAGGATGCGCGTCCCGGGCTTGGGTGGTTTGTTGGTGCGCTCGAAGATCAGCGCGCGGCCTGCCGGGATCTCAGGCGCCATGGCGTCGTCGGGCATGGCGATCTCGAACGCTGGCGGTAACTCGAACTGTGGGTCCATCAACTGCTCCCTGGTGACTACGGGAGGCAGTGTAATTTCGCGCACGCTCGGATCGTGAGCCACTCCCCTGTCTGGGGGTGTCATCCCTTGGGGGGATTGCCAGGGCGGCAGCCCCTCACCGCTCGCAAGCCAGGAGGGGTCGACTCCGAAGTATCGAGCGGCAGCCGTGTTGTTCGACGCGGTCGCAGATTTCGTGATGCCGCGACAGATCGCGCCAACGGCCTGGACCGAGACACCCATGGCGTCGGCGACGCCAGATCGGGACTTCCCGGGGCGTGCCAAGCACTGGTTGAAACGGTCGGCATAGGACATGCCGAAAGTGTGCTTTATGCGACTGAAAGCATGGTTGCTGGAATCAATGAAACTATGCTTTAATCCGCCTATGAACAAGTCCGAGGCCATCAAGCTTCTCGGCGGCACGCATGCATCAGCGGCTGCCGAAATCGGCATCTCGCCGCAGGCCGTGTCCGGCTGGCCCGATGAGCTGCCGGCGCGCATCGTCGACCGGGTGCAGGCCGCACTCTGGCGCCGCCATGCGGCGGTCGGTTGTTCGGCGATGAAGGCAGTCATGGCGAGCTCGATGTCTGAGGGGCTGCCCGGTTCTTCGTCCGAGTCAGCCTCCGCTGAAGGCCAGATGTCACGCCAGGCGGCCTGACGCGCCGACTGTGCGCCGGACCGTGATGCATCTCATCCCCAACCTGAAGGATCAAGTGTGAGCCAGTGGAAGGGACCCGCCACCCAGGACGACACGCCGAATGGACCCGGCGTGTGTGGTGGCGTTGGGGCCGGCGCGCTGCAAGGTGCGCCGGCCTCTGTTTTCGCCAACGGCTCCGACCTCACGCACGCCCAGCGTGCCGACATCATCCACGCGGCCATGATCCGCGCCGGGCTCTACGCCTCGCGCGGCCTGGGCCCGGCCGTGGGTTCGTCTCTCCTCCCCCGTGCCGGCCTTGTGAGGGTCGATGGCGCGGGCTTGGCCCCTGGTGCAGCAGTGCATCAGGGGCTTTTTCTTGCCTCGGACGAAGCCGATGGCGAGGGGTCGGACCTCGCATGAACGAGCGCGGCGTGATCGACCAGATGCTGCAGGCCGGGCTTGAGTGCCCGCCGCTGCCGCTGGACCTGACCGGCAAGATCCGCCGCTGGGACCGCAAGCGCAACAGCTGGTACCGCCTGCGCGAGATGCGCCTGGACAGCGGCCGGTCGGTCGTGGTCGGCGCGTTCGGCAACTGGAAGTCCGGGCTGGCCGCGAAGGTCGAGATCGACTGGAAGGGCATCAGCCACGAAGAGCGCGACGCGATGCGCGCCCGCCAGGCCGAGCAGGCCGCGCGTGCCGAGGAAGAACGCCGCCGCGCCTCGCAGCTGGCCGCCATGACGGCCGGCGAGCTGTGGGCCCAGGGCGCGAGCGAGGGCCGCAGCGCCTACCTGGACCGCAAGGGCGTGCAGGGCGAGGTGTGCCGCTACCTGGCGGACGGCTCGATCCTGGTGCCGCTGCTGCGCTACGACATGCCGCGCAACATCGCGCTGCGGGCCGTGCAGCGCATCTGGCCGGACGGCCGCAAGCGCTTCACCAAGGGCTTCGAGAAGCCGGGCTGCTGCCTACGCCTGGGCGCCATCGAGGACGGCGCGCCGATCCTGCTGGCCGAGGGCTATGCCACGGCGCTGACGGTGCGCGCGGCCACGGCCTGGGGCGTGCCGGTGGTGATGTGCCTGGACGCGGGCAACCTGCGGCCGGTAGCCGAGCTGCTGCGCCGCCTCTACCCGGCCTCGCGCCTGCTGATCTGCGCCGACGACGACTGGCGCACCAAGGGCCCGGACGGCACGCCGCTCAACGTCGGCCGCGTGAAGGCCGGCGAGGTCGCCAAGCTGCTGCCCGGCGTCGACGTGGTGTACCCGGTCTGGCGCGGCCTGCGCGAAGACGGGGACACCGATTTCAACGACCTGCAGGCCCGCGAAGGACTGGGCGCGGTGACGCGCCAGCTCGCCTGGGTGCTGCAGGCCATCCGCAACAAGCAGGTGCCGCATGCGTGACGACAGCGCAGCACGGGTCTACCCGCTGCCCACAGGCCAGACCATGAGCGATTCAGCACCTCCCACCCCACCGACTGGCGGCGC
>JACCDQ011668708.1_pt1 | contig 37583 bp, 28 predicted proteins | sample 7446031 | NCBI WGS metagenome assembly JACCDQ01 (sample SAMN15323442, study PRJNA562643) | freshwater metagenome | isolation source: river surface water | place: USA:Blue River Watershed | collected 2017-08-17 | reverse complement strand
GTGCTGGACGACAACGCCTGGCTCTTCGAAGACCCCGAGTGGGCACCGCTCGTGCTCTGCAATCCCGCCATCGGGCTCACCCCCGAGGCGCTCATCGAGGTCAAGGCCCGCCTGGGGCTCTGAACCCAGGCGCCTGCCGACGATGCTGCTTCTGCGCCGACCCTCGTGGTCGGCGCTTTCTTCTTCGCGCAGGGGCGACCCGCCTCGACCCTGCCTTGAGGCGCCCTCGACGCACCCCCCTGCGACCGGGAAAGACACTCGGAGTTCGCTTTTCAGCCGAGAAGCCACCTCGATGTGTCCTGCCCGCCGGCTGCCCGAGGAACTCGGCGTGAAGCCAGGGCACTTCACGTGGCACCTCGGCTCCAACGAGAGCGGGCCCGGCACCTCGGTGACTCGCCTCGAAAGGCACACACCATGACGAATTCCAACACTCCCCTCTCCTCTTCGGCGCACGCTCCGCTCGTCTGCGCGGGCACCTCGGACTCCGTCTGCGGGATGCAGGCCCTCCAAGCCCTGGCCGACGCCCACGGCGGGCACTGGGGCCAGCACCCCGAGCACCCCGTCGCCGACTGGCAGTACGAGGTGGCCAACGACGACACGCGCCTGGGCTACTGGGCCTGGGTGTTCGACCGCCTGGAGCAGGCAGCCATCGACGACCCCTACGGCGTTCTGGCCGAGCTCGCCCGCATCGAGCGCGAGCACGAGGCATTGCTCTCGGAGCTCGAGGCGCTCGTGCCGGCCGAACAGCGGGCCCGCTGGGAGGACGAGCTTTTCTGGGACCTCATCGACGAGGTGAAGTCCGCACTTGGCGCCCGAGCGGCCAACACGTGCTCAGACGCCGAGGCCGAACAGGACGACGCCCTGTCGAACGCCGAGCAATGGGTGGCCGACTCGCTGAGCAGCGACGCACGGGCAGCTGCCCTTCTGGTCTGGCTCGAGGGCCCCGAGAAGGCGCGTGACGCGCTGCTGCGCCGGCTTCAGGACTGACGGCCCTCGGGCAGGCACCGGGACGGCCGCATCACTTGCGGCCCTAAAGGGCAAGCCCTTAGTAGCCGTTTAGAACGAAGTGTGCTATACTAAGCGTCACTCATCGATAGAAAGCGAAGGCTTCTCATGCTGCGCATCTGCTCCGCACAAATCAACCCCACCGTTGGGGACATCGACTACAACGTCGCGCTGATGCGCGATGCCGCCCGCAAGGCGCGCCTGGACGAGGCGGACCTGGTGGTCTTTCCCGAGCTCTCGCTCACCGGCTACTACCCCGGAGACCTGCTGGACGAGCCGCAGTTCCTCGCCCGCGTCGAGCGAGGTCTGGAGCAGCTCAAGGCCGCCAGCCGCGAGACCGGCCCGCTGTGCTGGGTGGTGGGCCTGCCGCTGCCTGCGGCCAAGCCGGGCAAGGGCCTGAACAACGCGCTCGTGGTGCTGCGCAACGGCGAGGTCGTCCTCACCTACGCCAAGCAGCTACTGCCCACCTACAACATCTTCGACGAGCGACGCCACTTCGAGCCGGGCCCGGACGTCGCTCGCGTGCTGCGCCTGGGCGCCCATGCGGTGGGCTTCATCATCTGCGAGGACGGCTGGAACGTCGAGGGCAGCGACTATGCGGTCAACCCGTTCGCCCGCATGGCCGACGCGAGCCCGGACGTGGTCGTCTCCATCAACGCGAGCCCCTCCAACATCGGCAAGCGCGAGCAGCGCCATGCGCTATTTCTGGAAGCTTCCCGTCGCTTCGACCTGCCGCTGCTCTACGTGAACCAGGTGGGCGGCCAGGACCAGCTGGTCTACGACGGCGCCTCCTTCGCGGTGACGCCCTCGCAGGGCGTGTGTTTCGAGGCCCGCCGCTTCGAGACGGACGTGACCACGCTCGTCTTCGACCCCGAGCGGCGCGAGTTCACCCAACCCAACCGCATGGACTTCCCGAAGGTGGCGCGCGAGGGCCTGCCGACGATGGAGTTCTACCGTCGGCAAATCGTGCTGGGGCTGCGCGACTACGCACGCCGCTGCGGCTTCGGCAAGGCCGTCGTCGGCTCCTCGGGTGGCATCGACAGCGCGCTCACCCTCGCGCTCGCCGTGGAGGCGCTGGGCGCGGAGAACGTGGTGGGCATCACGATGCCCTCGCGCTTCTCGAGCGCGGGCTCGGTCGACGATTCCGTCGAGCTGTGCCGCAACCTCGGCATCGAGCTGCTGACCCACCCCATCAAGGCCATCGTAGACCAGTACGCGGCCGACTTCGAGGCGGCGACCGGCGCACCCCCGCAGGGCCTGACGCTGGAGAACCTGCAGGCCCGCGTGCGGGGCACCATCCTGATGGAGTACTCGAACGCTCACGGGCATCTGCTGCTGACCACCGGCAACAAGTCCGAGATTTCGGTCGGCTACTGCACGCTCTACGGCGACACCAACGGGGGCCTGGGGCTGATTGGCGACCTTTACAAGACCGAGGTCTTCGAGCTGTGCCGCCATATCAACGCCACCGCCAGCCGCGAGGTGATTCCGGTGGCCATCATCGACAAGCCGCCCTCGGCCGAGCTGGCGCCGGGCCAGAAGGACACCGACAGCCTGCCGCCCTACGAGGTGCTGGACGAGGTGCTGAAGGTTCTCATCGAGGGCAACCGCCTGGCCGCCGACGAGCTCGCCCGTGCCCGCACCGAGTTCGGACTGCTCACAGGCACTCCGGAAGGCCAAGCGCTCGTCGAGCGCGTCCAGAAGATGATTGCCCGCAACGAGTACAAGCGCCGCCAGGCCCCGCCCATCCTGCGCGTGCGGGCCCGCGCGTTCGGCACCGGTCGCCAGATGCCGATTGCCGCTCGGCACTACTGAGCCCGGCGGGGACGGGAGTGGCATCACCCCGTGCCCGCGCGAACTCACGCAGCGCCCCCGAAACAAAGCCGCCTCAGGGCGGCTTCCTTGTTGGACCGGTGGGCTCGGGGCACGCTCAGGCGGACGCCAAAACATCATTCAAGTCAACAACTTAGGACGATGGGACCCCTTCGGGAAGAGCCGAAGGCTCCAGGACCTCGGTGCCCCTCTTGTTCCCAAGAGCAGTCGCTATAAGCACGAAATCCTGGCGCCTGTGCCAGGAACCGAGCCCGCTTCATCCTCATCAACCCGATACCCTCAATGAAGAAGTCACTCCTGACACCCGTAGCCCTGGCGGTTGCCGCGGTGTGCCTGTCCGCGCAAGCGGTTGCCCAGACCTACGAACTGCGCCAACCCCGTAAAGGCTTGGTGGTTCAAGAAACGCCCTTGCTGTCGCTGAGCACTTCGGCCATCGCGTTCCCGGACCAGGCGGTGGGAACGACGTCTGCGGCTGCGACGCTGGGTGTGGTGAACTCGCGCAACTCGCCTGCAACCCTCCTGGGCGTCAGCACGACGGGCCCCTTCAACGCCAGCACGAGCTGCAACGGCGTGGTGCCCGCCAACGGAACCTGCCCTGTCAGCCTGACGTTCGTGCCGACCGAGGTCAACAGCGTCGCGGGCAGCGTGACGGTTTCGACGAGCGTCGGGGACTACACCGCCACGTTGACGGGCACCGGCACCGCAGGGGCTCCTGTATGGACGGTGACCGCTGTCTCGGGCACGAGCTTCAACAGCCAATTCGTTCCAGCCAACAGCATCCAGTCGCGCACCCTGACCGTCGCCAACACCGGAGTCGGACAAGCGTTCAGCCTGCCTGCCTTGGCCTTGATGGGTGACGCTGCTGCGGACTACACCGCCAGCTCCAACTGCCAGAACATCGCGCCCGGCCAGAGCTGCACGGTGACCGTGGCCTTTGACGCACAAGGCACCGGCACGCGGACCGCGTCCCTGACGCTGGGCTCCACGACGACGGACTTCACCGGCTCTGGCTACGACTTCGAGCTGTCCACCACGACCCTGGCGTTTCCTGACACGGCGGTGAACGCCACGTCGGCGGGCCTGACCGTCCAGGTGTCCAACCCCTACAGCGTGACGGTTCCGCTGTCTGCGCCGACCGCCACTTCGCCCTACACGGCCACGACGAACTGCACGTCGAGCCTGGCACCGAATGCTTCCTGCCAGGTGACGGTCACGTTCCGCCCCACGGCACTGCAGGCGTATCCCCGCACGCTGACCATTCCGGCGACGGGGGGCTCCAAGACGGTCAACCTGACCGGTACCGGCGTGGACGGTGTGCCGGTCTGGACCGTCACGGCCAACTCGGGCACGAGCTTCGCCGCTCAGGACGTGGCGTCGACCACGCCCGAGACCCGCACCATCACGTTGCGCAATACCGGAACAGGCGTGGCCAAGCCGCTGCCGACTCCGACCGTGACCGGCGCAGCTGCGGGCGACTACAGCGTGACGCACAACTGCACCAGCGTTGCAGTGAACGCCACGTGCACGGTGACTGTCTCGTTCGACGCTAAGGCGGCTGGCACCCGTAACGCCACCGTCAACGTGGGCGGCAACGCCCTGGACTACGCGGGCTTCGGCTTCTCCTCGGTGGGGTCCGAGTTCAACTTCGTCGGGAGCATCCAGCAATACACGGTGCCTGAGACGGGAACCTACACGTTCGAAGTCATCGGCGCTCAAGGGGGCACCAATACGGGTGCTGGCGGATACACCGTCACCCCAGGCGGCCGTGGCGCGGAAGTGCGCTGCACCGTCAGCCTGCAGGCAGGCCAGGTCCTGAAGATGCTGGTGGGCGGAACCGGAGGAGCAGCCGGCACCTACTCCGGCGGTGGCGGCGGTTCGTTCGTGACCTTGCTCGACAACACGCCCTTGTGCATCGCTGGCGGTGGCGGTGGCGGTAACTACCTCCCGAGCCCCGCACCCCAGCCCGGCCAAGGCTTCTCCGGAAACGGCAACGGAGGCACGGTCACCACCGGCTCCGGCATGGCGGGCGGCGGCGGCGGTCTGCTGACGGCAGGCACGAACGGGGCGACCTCGGGTGGTGCCGCGTTCATCAACGGTGGCGCAGGCGGCGCGGCTGGCAGTGGCATCGTGGCCGGCGGCTTCGGTGGTGGTAGCGCCGGCGGCGCGGGTTGGTGGGCTGGCGGCTCGGGCGGCGGATACACCGGCGGTATCGGAGCCCGCACCGGTAGCGGCGGAACCTCCTTCTCCGCAGGTGAGGGGTCCTACACGGTGACGGCCCGGACGGGCAACGGCCGCATCCGCGTCCTGCGCTAAGCGCGCCTCACGGCGCAACAACGAACAAGCCCGCCATTCGGCGGGCTTGTTGCTGCAAGGCGCTGGAGCTCAGCCCACCCGCAGTCGCCGTGCGAGCGATGCGAGCGCACGGTCCGCGGTGTGAAAGCAGGGCCCGCCGAAGACGAGCATCAGGTTGGCAGGCAGCCCCAGGTCCTCGACGAAGCAGCCGGCTTCGTCTTCGCTGCGCCCGTTGGCCTCGGTGCGCACGGGCATGTGCGAGCGCACTTTCTCGATGTAGTCGCGCTCATCGGGAAAGTACGCTGCAGTCGGCAGTCCCAGGCCCTGCGCGAAGCCCAGCTCCCAGACGGTGCCGGAGTCGGACTCGGGGCCCCGGAAGCACTGCAGGTTCACGAGCATCGCGTCTGCCGAGCGAATGAGTGCCACGTTGCCTTCGAAGATGCGCTTGGCGCGCATCGCGGGCAGCAGCCCCGGCTCGTGGGGCCCGCCATCGACGGGAACCAGGCCCTGCAGCCCGTGCGAGGCCGCCAACGCACACAGCGCGTCGAAATGCGCGGCGGCGTTCGGAAAGAAGACATCGGGGCCAGCCAGATAGACGCGAGGAAGCGAGGACATCGTCAAGAGCAGGCGCTTGCCGCGCCACTTGCAGTGATGGCTCGTGTAGCGCACGAGTCTTTATTCTGCTCTTCGTTGTCTTTCACTACGAAGTGTGCTATACTGTGCGTCAACCACCTGCAGAAAGCCTCTGTCCATGTCCTCCTCCTCCTCGTCCTCCCTCAAGCCCGGCTCGGTCGCTGTCGTCATCGGTCGCATGCAACCGGCCCACTACGGGCACCTCACGCTGCTGCGCGCGGCCCTCGCCTGCGCTGAGCGCGTCATCGTGGCGCTGGGCTCTGCGCATCAGGCGCGAAGCGCCAAGAATCCATTCACCTGGCAGGAGCGGACCCGCCTGGTGAAGGCGCTGGTCGGCCCCCAGGATGCAGAGCGCATCATCGGCGTGGGGGTCTCGGACACTCACGACGACGTCCGCTGGGTAGAGCAGGTCACTCGCCTGGTGAACGAGGCTGCGCCACAAGCGAGCAGCGTGAGCCTGGTGGGCCACTTCAAGGACGCCTCGAGCTACTACCTGCGCCGCTTTCCTCACTGGGCGCTGGTCGAGGTCAAGCGCGAGGTCGACCTCGATGCGACGACCTTGCGTCGGGTGCTCTTCGAGACCGACGATTTCGAGCTCGCCGCCCCTGCCCTCACCGACCTGGCGCCGCCCGCGGTGCTGACGCAGCTCTGCGCGTACTCCAAGTTCCCCTGGTTCGAGCGCATGAAGGCCGAGCACGTCGCCGTGCGACAGTCGCTCAAGCAATACGGCGAAGGGCCTCACGTGACGGTCGACGCCATCGTGCGTGCCTCGGACCACGTGCTGCTGGTCCAGCGCGGCAAGGCTGTGGGCTACGGCCTGTGGGCCATCCCTGGCGGCTACCTGGAGCCCGACGAGCACCTGCTGGCCGGTGCCCTGCGCGAGCTGAACGAGGAGACGAAGCTGCGGCTGCTGCCGTCCTCCTGGGACATGGCCTTGAAGGAGGTCCGGGTCTTCGCGCATCCGCAGCGTAGTCTTCGCGGCCGAGTCGTCACGCATGCCCATTTCTTCGACCTGGGCCATCCGCGCGAACTGCCGGAGGTCAGGGGCTCGGACGATGCGATGCACGCCGAGTGGGTGCCGATTTCGAAGCTGCCCTCGATGCGCGAACAGCTCTTCGAGGACCACTACCTGATTCTCGAGCACTTCCTGCTGCGCGACCGCTAATGTGTTGCGTGACAAAAGAAAGTTGAGTTGTGCCAAACAAAGTTGAGCTAGGGCTAAATGACAAACTAAGTTGAGCGGGCCGAAAAACTATCCACAGCCCGTGACAATGAAAACGTGAGCCAAAACGCCGAGCCGGGCCGCCCACGCCCGTCTCCAGAGGGTCCGAAAAACCCCTGCCGAAAAACTGTGCACGTCCGGAGCAGCCTGTTTGGCCGTTTCGTCGAGCTCTCGATGTAGCTACCCGAGGCCCGTTTTCCAGCGACTCAAACCGGACCACGTAACCATGCGGGTTTGCGGGGAGGCATGACATTGAAAGTTGAGCTGGCTCGCGCGCATGACAATTGAAAGCTGAGCTGGCTGCGGTAGCGCCACCAGCGAAGCGGCGCACCCTAGCCTTGTGCGCCTACGACCAACGGCTGAGCGACAGCAACGGCTTCTGAGGCCACCATGCCGTCGTCCTTTTGGAGGTCGTGCCATGTTGTTCCGGTCAGTGCTCGGAGTCGTACTCGGCGTCGCAGCAGTCCTGCTCTACCGAGCGGCCTTGCGTCTGCATGAAGCTGCAGCTCGCCTCGCGAGATGAATCCGCTCCAGTAGCCGCCATCGCCTGTCACCTTGGTACTTGGTGCCCCGCGGGCTACCTGCCGGTTGCTTCTCGGTCGACCGGCTCGAGGCTAGCGAGGCATACTGGTTCAGTCTGTCCAGCTACTTCGACCCCTTAGCATGACGCGTCCCATCAGTCAGTTCTTCGAGCGTCTCGGTGTCCCCTTGAAGAACACCCGATGGTCATGGGGCGCGCGCACCGCAGGGGTCGTTGTGCTCAGAACTTGGGCAGATGAGTACGACGCGAAGACGAAGCAGGTGCTTGTGCTACGGGAGCCGGGCGGCTACAGAGCCGATGAGTCCCCGGGGCGGGCTGAGCGCGTGGAACACGTTCGAGCACTCTGGGCTGGAGGTCTGGCCGGGTTCGCGGTCATCGCCATGGTCGATGACCCCAAAGCCTTTCCGCGGGTCATCAAAAGCTACCGAGAGGACAGTGTCTTCCCGATTCAGCAGCTGATTGTCAGAGACGACGGCGCGGTAATGGCCCAGCTTGGCCGCCCGGTCTCCGCAGAAGAACTGCATACGTCTTGGCACGTGACGAAGGCCGCAGAGGGCCCCTTCCCCGAGAAGGCTGGCGAACCGGCGCAACCATAGCTTTCTCTGAGGCGAGTGCCATGCTCTTACTCAGCCTCTAACGATTGCAAACAAGAACCGCGATGCCTTCCCTTCGTCTGTTTCCGCTGATTTCGTTCGCAATCCTCCAGTTCATGTCCCCGACCGCCTCGGCGTCCGGCTCTTTGACAGCGACCGAGCTGATGGAGCGCGCAAAGGCTCTCGAGCCAGTCGTGAGGCAAGTGGACGAGGCGAAGAAAAGCCTGTCGCTCACCTCGATGAAGGAGTTCGGCGCGTTGAAGAGCGACGCCGGCCGGGCTCGCGAGGCTCAGTCATACGTACTGGACTGGCAGAAGAGAATCGACAGCGAGGTCTCGACCCCTGCCTTCATGCTCGCGGGTTCGCTTTATCTGCTTGCGAGTGTTCCGGAGGACGAGCGGGGCAAGCTATCGAGCGTCGTCGCTTGGCAATGCGCTCGAGTTGACTCGAGCCGTATCAACCACGAAACGCGCGAAATGGGCTGGAAGCTTGAATCACGAGCCGACCCGCTTCTGCGTGAGCTGGCGCCGTCTACTACGCGCGAACTGCAGGCAGCGCGTGCGCAGGCGCTCTCGCTGTCGAAGAAGCTCGGTGAGGTGTGCGAGTTCGTAACGCAGGGGGCCCTAGAGCAAGGTCGCGCGAAAAGATAGTTTCTGTCGACCACTTCCCCGCGCAGCCTCTACCGCCCATGGCTCTCGGTGCGTGATTCAGGCACGCACGTTAGTGGCTTCCGAATTGGCAGTCTTTCGCCGCCCTTAGCGCGAGACAGACGCATCGTCTAAGCCGCGAACGAGCAGACGCACATCGGTAAATCACGCCTTCCAGCGCTCCGCCCTGCCGTTCACAGCAGCTATCACTTTCGTGAATCCTTCAATCGTGGAGGGGCTCAGGTCGGACGCTTGCTTCGTAGCCAGGTCCTTCATGATGCGCTTCGCGACACGGCCCTTGTTGAAGTTGATGCCCAGCCCCTCGAAGAAACCGGTCAATCGGTCGACAACGGACCCTGGTTGTCCCGAAAGGGTTCTCAAGTCCTTTCCAGCCAGCTCTTTGGAGTAAGCCATATCTGTGTGCTGCAGGTAGTAAGCCTCGTCGAAGAGGTCTTCAATTGCCACCGACCCAGCCCGGCCCACAACTGGCCCGAGCATTAAGACGTCTCCATCCTCGAGCAGCCAGTTTCGGACGAGGTGCTGACGAGCCTTCTCGCCCTCCACGTCCGAATCCAACAGCGCACATACTCGCAGCTCTTGACCCTTAAGGAGGGTGGCCACGTACGCTACTTTTGAGGCTCCACCAGCAGGAGTAACGACCAACTGCTCCTTCAACGCCGCACCACCCGCTTCGGAAATCAAGGCGGACATCGTGCTAAGAAACCAGTAGTCCGTCACACCTTCTACAACAAGGTTCTGCTGCCCAACAAACAATGACTGGGCCCACGACAGTCCCAGCGCAGCTTGAAGAGTGAAGCGGGCGTCATCTCCGGCTGCCGCCCAGTCCGCGTGCACTTTCGTGCCTTCGCCGGCCTTCTCTTCGGCAACCCAAATGTTGTCTAGCCGATTCATGTCAATCATGAACGGCAGATGCGTCGTGTAAACGAGCTGGTTGCTCTTCGCGTAGGCCTTCAATCTCTGCAGAAGGTCTCTTTGCGCTGCGGCATGTAGATGAAGCCCTGGCTCATCGAGCAGGATTACCGCGTTCTCAAACTCACCTTCGGTTTCGTACATGAACTTCATGTCGAAAGAGAAGAACCACTGGAAGCCTTTTGAGCGTTCCTCGAGCGGGACCAAGGCCTTCCCAGCCTCATCCTTGACGAACGTGACGAAGTGCTGCCCGTCCGCATTGAACTGCACCTCGTATTTCTTCTGAGACCACCGCTCTGCAATCTCATTAGTGAGCGTCTGGCTGGCGTCGTTCATGTCCAGCATGCGCTGCTCTCTGTCGCTGGTCGTCCCTTTGGCTACCTCTTGGTCGAGGTCTAGCCCTGCCATCTCCATGATAGTGATGATGGTCCGGTCGTCGTCTTGAAGCCGACCCTGGTCCTTACGCTGCTTCACCTGGTCAAGCTGAGCCGTGCCTCGAAATGCTTGCCAATCGTCCATGTAGATGAATCGAGGAAGCCAGCTGGAAATCAACTTCCACGCCTCGTCCCAGGGCGAAACCGCCATCTTTGCGATAACGGCGTCGCATTGAGCACTGACAGTCTGCGACAAGACTGCGTCACCGAAGGGAGCGGCGACTTCTACAAGCTTGCCTTTAAGCTCTGGCAGAACAGTCTTACAGGCTGCCGCGTCTGCCGCATCGAGCTGAGGCTTGTGCGCCTCTAGTACGTCGTTCAGCGCGGAACGCACTTCGGGAGGCTTCCCGCGGGTCACTACCTCGATAGCTGCGCCTAGCAGAGCAACAGCTGAGCGCCCGTCACGCAGCGCAGGCACCCTCTTTGGCTCGCAAAACGCGGTGAACTTGCCTTCATAGGTTCTGCCAATGCAGACGGACTCGATACCTGCGCAGAGCACATCGAGCTTAGCAAGAGCGGCCTTCTCATCGTCAGTCAGCTGAAACGAGGTGCTGACCACCTCGAACGCAGGGTTCTTCTCTTTGCGCTTTCCGCGTGGCCACTCTCTGTCCAAGCTGTAGGGCTCGTCCTTGAACGGATTCAGCTTCCAGAGTGCCTTGAGCAGCGACGTCTTGCCAGATTCGTTCTTACCGACGATGACAGCGATGTCGTCAAGGTCCACCCAGCCGGAGTCGAGGATGCTTCGGTAGTTGCGTACTCGAAACCGCGTGAGCTTCATGTTCTTCGACTCCTAACTGATATGCCTTGACTGCAACCGATTCGGGCAGCAGTGCGTCAATCAAAGCCCCGCCGTGTTCGCCCGGGCGAGTGCAGAAGCGTACGGCTTAACCCGCGAGGTTCACGAATACCGCAAACGCCGCGGTTCGAAAGGCCCGTCGTCCACCAAGTCCCCGGATGCAAGCTTCCACAGCCGGAAAGGGCCGTCCATCTCCTCCCTTCCGACCATGAAAACCCGTCCGTAGACGGGGTGGACGGCACCGGCTTTCTTCCGTTCGACCTCAAGGAGATGCGGCCCTTTCAGCTCGGTCAGCGCGGCACCCTCGCCTTCCTTTCGGCCTGCGACACCGACCACGAAGTCCGGGAAGAATCCGATGCCGTCGCTCCAACCGTACAGCGCGACTGAATCGGGCTTGCGCACCGGATTGCGATGCCACCAAAGCACCTCGTCGGCCGTGTCCAGCATGCTGGCGAACTCTCGCTCCGAGTGGTTCAGGTCGGGCGGGAACACTCCGTAGATGTTCCGTGCGGAGGGTTCCAGCGGCAGCTCGCTCTCGACCGCATCCCGGATGTGGACCTTCCTGGACTGAACCTGCTCGGCCCGCACGCGCTTGTACGCATCGCGGATGAGGCGCGGGTTGCGCACGAGCACGAGCTCCAGTTGCCTAGTCAGCTCCTCGTCGTCCTTGGGCGGCTCATGACCTTGAGAGACGAGCGCCTCCTGGAAGCGGTCCTTCAGGGCGGTGAGCAGCTCCCGGCGGTCGACGTCATCGAACTCGAAGGCGAGCTGGCGGGCTTTCTCCGCGATGGCGACCGGCGAGACGGTCGCCCAGATGTCCCGGTCGGCTAGGCTGCCCTCGAAGACGTCGGTCACACGTTCGGTGACCCGCGAGCGCACCTTGAGCCTGTCGCCGAGCACCTTGGCGAAGTCGATGTGCGACACCAGCCGCTCTTCGAAGTCGTCCGGGAGCTCAGGCAGCGCCTCGGTAACAAGCTCCGCGGGCACGTCGTTGCGGCGCGGATAGCGCTTTGGGGCCTGCTTGGCGTCCAGTTCGAAGGCTTTGGTGAGCGGCGTCGGCTCTCCTTTGGCCGTCGCGAAGAGCGCCTGCGACAAACCCTTGCCACTGCCCACGACGTCCGCGAACAGCGTCGTCTGCGAGGGCGTGCTCTCAGCGGGAGGCGTCATCGCAGGCAGCTCCGGCTTCTTCCCTGCCGGAGGATTGGCGCCATCCGGAGCAGCGGGCAGGAGGGAGAGCGATTGCCCAGGCCGGACGACCTGGACCATCGGGCTGTCAGCCACGACCGTGACGACGATGGAGGTGCCCGCCGACGCGAGATGTTCCGGCATGTCGTTGATGGCGTTCGCCGCGCCGACCAGCCCTTCCTGGGCCTCGTCGTTGGCGAGGAAGACGTAGCCGAAGGAGAGCTCGGGCGGCACCTGCTGCAGTCGTCCCTGAAGCAGTCGGTGCACCCGCATAATGCGACCGACCACCTGGATGCCGAAGCCGATGTCTCGGGCACCGCGCAGCGCGGCCAGCGTGAAGGCCCTCGGAGCATCGAAGCCCGTTGCGATGGCCATCTTGAAGAGGATGACCTCGACCGCCGGGTCGTCGGCTAGCGCCGCCAGGTTCGGGTCCGGCTCATCGGCCGTATGCGCCTTCACCGAGTCCGCGGGGAACTTGAGCTTCTCGACCAGGAACTCGCGGGCGCTCTTCATTGCGGCCCCGCCGTTGGGGACCTGCACGAGCATCAGGGGCGTGAGCCCGACGCCGGCCTGGGCGAGCGTCTTCTTGATGTGGCGATGCATGGCCGCGCACTCCATCATCGCCACCTCCTCGTAGGCGATGAGCTGCGCGTCGTCCTGGTTCTTCGCGATGAACCGAGCTGCCTTCACGCTCTTCTTCAGCAGCTGGGCCGCCACACCTTCGGCGCGCGTCACAGACGCCCACTCGGACGGCCCGCCCAGCCGGTAGCCGGTCGCGGCTGAGAACTTGCCAGCGTCCTGGTCTCGGGGCGTCGCGGTCATCAGCAGCACGTACTCGGGGGCCAGCACGTCCTTGAAGAAGCGGCAGGACTCCGGTGCGCGGACGAACCCATGATGGGCCTCGTCGACGACCACCCCGATGCGAAAGCCCTGGTCGCGGGCGACCAGGATGACGTCGTCGATGGCCATGCCGGCGTCTCCCGACGTACGCGCCAGGCGAGACTCCTTGCTGCGGGCCGCGACCGTCTGCCAGGTCAGTACGAAGATGCCGCCCTGGGTCAGCGCATCCGGGCGACGGTCGGCCTCGATGTCCAGCCTGGGCAGGCTCGGCGCCTGCTGCATCAGCGCACGTTCGGCCTGCCCGATGATGCCGGCGAAGGGGGCGAACCAGAACCAGAGAATCTGTTCTTCCGGAGTGAAGCGCGCGAGCAGCTCGCACGCCATCAGCGTCTTCCCGATGCCGGTCGGCGCCTGGAGCATGACGCAGGCCGACTGTTCCCGGACCTGCTTGAGGTCGCTCGGAGTGGGGTTCTTACCGAGCTTGTCGTACTCGCTCTTCAGAGCAGTGAACCGGGCCAGCAGCGCATCGATGTGCTGCTGCTGAAAGGGCATGGGCGGGATGCGGCTCATGCTACTTCCTCGGCAGCATTGTCGTTGTCGACCACGCGCGCTTTCCCTTGGCGGAACGTACGCCGGAGGTCCTCAGGCACTGAGACTACCGTAGCGGACCAGCCCTGTTCTTCGGCCAACTCGGAAACCACCGCCGGAGCCCACGTAAACACTGCAGCGGGTCCTTTGTGCTTCTGCAAGAGCTCTCCCAGCGTCCGCATAGTCGCCGGCTTGGTGTTGGCGCAGTAGACCAACAACTCCTCACTGCGGACGGACTGAGCGACGGGGCCGGAGAACGGGACCAATGGATGGCCGGCCATCAGCAAGGCGTAAGACCACACGAGCGCATCCGTCAGCTGATGCTCTAGGCGATGCATCGGGACACGCACGGCCCGTGCATACGCAAAGGAACCCCCTAGCGGTTCGACTCGGCTATCGTTCTTGCCCTTGTAGCCCTCGATGGCTCGCCGTACACGAACTGCACAGACATCCCTGCACAGGTTCTTGTCGGGAGCGCCCTCGGTTGTCTCCCGATTAGACACAAGGACAAAACGTCGATTGCCGCCATCAGCTTTGTTCATTGCTAGCACGGCGTGTCCAAACGTCCCGGACCCCGCGAAAAAGTCGAGAACCAGAGCGTCCTTCTCCGGAGCGCCAATCTCCAGAACTCGCTTCATCAGACGCAGCGGCTTGGGGGTATCGAAGGCCGTCTGCGTTCCGAACAGAGCCTGAACTTCCTTTCGAGCCTCGTCGGTATGCCCTACCTCTTCATGCGTCCACCAGGTCCAGGGAACCATTCCCTCGATGTCGGCAAGAAACTGGATTCTTGACGGCATCGCGTTGCCGTCTTTGCCAAAGTAAATCAGCCCCTGAGCGAGAAGCTCGTCGTATCTCGGCCGAATCAGCTTCCAGCAAGACCCTTCCGGCGGTCGAAACGTCTTCCCGGTAGTAGGGGAGACGATTTCGTACATCTGGTTTGGTCGGTAGCCCTGGGCCGACAGCGCCACAGCGCGCCACGGACCCCGCGGATGGTTGTTGGGGTTCTTGTAAACCGATAGCTGCTTCTCTCCAAGCTCAAGAAGGCCACGTCGCTGTTTGAACTTCTCTGGGTCGGGCGAATACACAAGCAAGTACTCGTGTGCGTCGCCAATTGCCTCGCGGTTCTCGCGAGAGTAGCGCTTTTGCCAAATGCAGTTGGCTACGAAGCTGCCCTCCCCGAAGACCTGGTTCATCAGCAGGCCGAGGTTGAAGAGTTCGTTGTCGTCGATGGAGATGAAGATGACGCCGTCTTCTGCCAGCAGGTCACGGGCAAGAATGAGGCGCTGATACATGAATTCCAGCCAGGTCGAGTGCCGGAACCGGTTGGTCGCGTCGAAGTATCGGTCGTTGTAGACGAAATCTTGGCGGCCCGTGTTGTACGGCGGGTCGACGTAGATGAGCTGGAACTGGCCTGCCATGGTGGAAGCCAGCAACCGCAGGGCATCGTAGTTGTCGCCCTCAATGATGAGATTGCCGTGCGGCGCCTCTCCGCAGGAGTGCTCTGAGTCGAGTTCGAGGCCGACGAAGTCCCGGTTCAGCGCCTTCTCAGGGGGTATCTCCTCTCGCTCCCAGATGAGCCCGTAGTGGGCTTGGGCGTCGCGGCGGCGGAGAACCTCAATCAATGCCTCTTTGGTGAGGCTCTCGTAGTCCCGACTCAACGCCTACTCCCTTTGGGCGAGCCTGCTGAAGACGAATCGGGCGATGGCGAGGCTGCGATGCCCTTCCGGCGGCAGAAGTCGAGGACTATCCACTCGAGCATGTTCGTCTGCGAGCGCTGCTCCGACTCGGCAGCCAGCTCGAGGCAACGCTTGAACTCTGGGGTCACCCGGAAACTCACGGATACGCGTTTTGCGGCCTCCACAACCCCCTCCAAGTCTCCCCTTCGCCGTATAGTATGACGCGATACACCTCGACTTGTCTCCCCGCTACCCGAAGCGGCTCCTGATGGTGCGGACACGCAGCTCGGGCGTCGACATGCGCGACGCCAAGTCAGATTCCGGGGTGGAGCGCCTGCGTTTCAACGCAGCAAACGCAGGGCGCTGAGACGCTCGTGCATCACGCCCGGCAGCCGAGCCGGCCCATCCCGGCCAGACATCAACATGGACGGGACGGCAACGGTGGGCGCCCGCCGCCCAGAAAAGCGCCGCTCAAGGAGGTGACCCTGCGAGCCGCAGCGAGCGCCTGAAAAGCGAGCCGAAGCAACCCTAGCGCGCGTATAGACCTCAGCGCCTACGGCGCTTCGTGGCTCCGGGAAGAAACTGCTTGAACGTTCCAGGCAAGAGGGTGTTCTGAAGAGAGCGCTGAGAGAACAAGAAGCGGCCGTCACAGACGAAGCCCAGTTCTTCCCAGTCCACCTGATTCAACATCGAGCAGCACTTCTCCAAGTTGATTTCAGGGTTCTTGGCCATCAACGCCAGTACGCTTCCATCGAAGGCCTTCGAGTCGTGCAGAAAGAAGGGGGCCAGGCGGCGCGTCTTCGCGTTGACGTAAATGCGCGGAGCGTCCGTCTCCGGATAGGCGCGCCCCCACATGAACCAATTGGTGCTGTCGAACCGTTTGATTCCACGAGCCAAGAGCTTGTCTCGGTGTGCAAGCAACTCTGGCACCTCGACGTTGTAGAACATCCGCCGAGTCACGCCTGTGTCGATAGTCGTCGAGCACACGAAATCGAGGTTTCCGTTCGGGTGCTCGAAAACGCGGTCCGCTCCCGACACAGCGCCCACTTTCACGGAAAACAAGTCGGCGAGAGACACTGAGTAATCACGCTCGGTGAACAGCAGCATGCCGTTCACGTGCAGGAAGTTGCGCGTGACGTTGGTTTGGCGCGTGAAGTTCCCTTTTTCGAAGCGGAAGATGACGCAGTTGGGACTGAATCCTGGGAAGACCTCAGCGTCCCCCAGGTCGATGATGTCGGTGATGGTCCCGCTCTCAAAGATAAACTCGTTGAGGCGCACAGCAGAAGTCGCCTTCAAGAAGTCTCGAGGGGTGATGAAGATGAGCTCTCCGCCGTCCTCGAGATGCTGGATGCACTTGTGGATGAAGAACAGGTAGAGGTTGGAGCGCTCATCGAAGAGCGTCATGTCGAGCTTCTTCCGGGTGTCCGGGGAGATGCTCTGATACTTCACGAACGGAGGGTTTCCGATGACCGTTTCGAACTTCTCACTCAAAGGGAAGTCGAAGAAGTCCATGTTCAGCGCATACGCGGGTGCGACAGATTCGTCGTACTCGATGGCTACGCGCTCGCCTGCCGGGAGCTCGTTGGCGAAGGCGCCATCTCCGCAAGATGGTTCAAGAACCCGGCCCTTGTTCTTCCTGAGGGCAAGCATCTGGGCAACGGTTGTCTTCGGGGTGAAGACTTGACCCAGGACATCGACATTCAGCATCAAACCGCTCCACGACTGTGTGGAGCGGTCTAGGCAGCGCGCTTATATCTGCGGCTGAGCGGAGGGGCGGGGGCTAGGTTGGCTGCGCAAGGTTCTTCAAGAGCGGCCCCAGTTCAGTCATGAACCTCTCGTACTGCGCAGCGCGTTGCCCCATGGAGGCTTGGTACGCCTCGAGCACGGTTCGCGCGCCGTCCTTGAAATCTCGAAGGACTCGAGTCTGGTTGCGAGCCCAGGCACACTGAAACGGCGGGTTGTTGCCGTTGGCAGTCAGCGTTCCGATGCTCCGCAGGCTCTGAACAAAGAAGCGCGGAGGGCCCGTCCTGCTCTTCAGGCAGACGAGGAACAGGTAGTCCCGGTCCTGAAGGGCCGGGTCCGCCAGTGCTTCAAGCAACCCGCTTCGCAAGTACGCAAAGTACGTCTCGTAGTCACGACACTGCGAGGCCGACGGAAGCCGTCCCGTCAGTGAGAAGAAGACGCCTTCTTTGCTACCGCAGTTGTCGGCACTTTTTCCTTCGGTCGACTTGATGTTGACCGGGATGAAGCCGCCCCCGGCGTCTTCAAGCGCAAAGTCGAACCAGTGTCGGCCTTTCGGAATGACCAGCTTGTGGGTCTCCGCTACGCCCTCGGAGCGGTCGAAGTAGCGCTGTAGGGCGGCAATGACTTGCCCTTCATTCGCAACGCTTACGAAGCGCCCTTCTTCGCCCACGCTTGCCTGCGAAATCTGCAGGCCGTTGGTCTGCACGAGGCTGTTGAGGTGGTCAGCAAGCGTGTCGAGAGGCACAAGGCCGTTGATGAGCATTCACGAGTCACTTTCTCCTGGTGTGACTCGTGTACCCGCCTGCATTTATACGTTCCAGGTCCCGCTACGCGCCGACGTCGGAACGTACTCCGTGCCTGCAATCAAGGGCTCCTGGGCGCGCATGCGAGCCCTTGTCAACTAGAAGCGGCACGGAGCCCGAAGCAGAGCCTGCGTTCTACCCTGACAACGTGCGCACGCTGCCTAGCGCTTCAGTGGGGAGACGCTCGACAGCGCCTTCGAGGCCTCGGCGGCTTTCCTCGCCTGCCACAGGTCGAAGGCGGTCTGCTGAGCCAGCCAGACCTCAGCAGCGCCCCCGTGGTCTCGACCCAGCCAGCGCTCGATGCGCAGGGCCAACATCGGGCTGATGGCCGCCAGTTCGTTGAGCACCTTGGAGAGCGTCGTTCGAGCAACGCCCAGTTGCGCAGCCGCTTCACCGACGTTCAGATTCAGTGCAGGCAGGACGTCCTCGCGCAGCGTCGCGCCCGGGTGCGGAGGGTTGAACATACGGTCCATGCGAATCTTGTTGCCGAACGAGGCGGCAGCGTGGGTGCTGGCTGAAGACGACCCGCGTCGCGTGACAGAAGCGCGTCTCCAAGTAGCTGCTACCGTCCTCGCTCTTGTATTCGGCGCACCGACTGGATGACGTTCCAGCGAACCTCATCCGGAAGAATCGAGGGAAGCGGCGAGGCCTGCCGCAGCTGCTGCCCCTTCTCGGTCTCGGCCAAGGCAGAGTTCCAATCGGCAGTCTCGACGATTCGCACCCACTCCTCCAGAAGCGGTTTGGAATTCGGGTCGTCGCGCAGGGCCCACCGTGCGAGGGTGCTTCGCAGCTGCGTGGCCAGCTCTGGGCGGGCCCGCAGCATGGAGACCGCCGCCCGATGCATGAGCAGGCTCTGCCAGTCCTGCGCCTGGTGATGCCCGTTCAAGGATTGCTCGTACACGCCTTCCCGCTGCAACGCGGGGGGCGACAACTGCTCGAGCGCCTCGGCCGCGAGCGCCAACGCTGCCGCACCTTCCTCTGTGGTGGGCGGCGGTCCCGCATCAACGCTCCGACCGTAGACGCACAGGACCTGCTCGGCCGATGCTTCCGAGGCAGGTCCGAGCTTCAGCAAGCCACGCGCAGCTCGGAAAGCATCGAAGTCCACAGACGCTCGAGCAGGTTCGACGGCGACGCCCCCACGCCGCAGCGCAACCAGCGCGACGCTGAGGAGCACTTGGTACGCGCAAGAGACGACCGCCGGCGACGCGGTCTCAGCAAGGCGCTCCGCCAGGCGCAGAGACGACACGGCCTTCTCAAGATGGGCTTCCACAAAGACCGCGGACTCCGCAGCGCTCGGGTCCACCTCCGTGAAGCGCCAGGGCTCATCGAGCTGCTTCAGCACCGCGTCCAGCTGGGTCCGGTCGGCATCCATGGCCGGCGATTCTCCTGTGCGGCTGGCTCGCCGAATGAGCCAGCGGCGCTCCGTCGACTGCCGGAACCTCGTCGCGGATAGCCCTCCGCATCAGAGAACGCGTTCTTTGTGAAATCAACGGGTTGCAGCGGAATATCGCTTGAAGCCGCGGTTTCGTCACGGTAGAGTCGTCGCCGAATGAACATTCGGTGAGGCGATTACCGTGGCGACCGATGAGCAGCACCTGGCGTCCCTGCGAACCTACTGGAAGGCGAACAACGCGTTCCCGCCCATGTCCAAGCTGTGCGACGTGGTCGGCCTGTCGTCGACGGCAAGCGTCTTCGAGTTGGTCTCCCGGCTGACCGAGGCGGGCTACCTGGCGCGGGTCGAGGGTCGAATCGCTCCGACCAAGAAGTTCTTCGCGCGCCCTCTTCTCGGCGCCGTGCGTGCCGGACAGCCGCAGCCCGAGTCGCAGGAGAGCCCTGAACTGCTCACCATCGACGACTACCTCATCGATGACCCGAACCGGACTGTGCTCTGCCGGGTCCGTGGCGATTCGATGGTGGGGGCGGGTCTCCTCGACGGGGACCTCGTTGTCGTGCGTCAGAACAGCCCAACGGCGCCGGGCGACATCGTGGTCGCTGTGGTCGACGGCGAAATCACCGTGAAGTACCTCCGGTCATCCCGAGGCCGGTTCTGGCTTGAAGCGGCCAACCCGGACTACCCGCCCATCAAGCCCGATGGGTCGTTGGAGATTCTGGGCGTGGTGGTGGGCAGCGTCCGTCGGTACCGGAGGTGAGCCCCTGAGCGCCTTCTGCGACCTGGCGGCCTGACCGCCCTTCCCTGACTGGCACCGCCGCGCATGCATTTCCGGCGCGGGCCGGGATGCCCTGCCTATCGAACCTGAATCGCGGAGTCATGCGAGGCCCGCACTCGCCCATGGAGCCTTGATGAACAGCTCGAACAGCGACCCGTATTCGCGAAGGCTGCAAACGTGCGCGACTTGCTCTCCCGTCAATTTCGCAACACCACGGCACCAGAACCGACCACTCAGCCACGAAAGCTTGGCCGTTTGCGCCGCCAGCACCAAAGAACACGTTCTCCGATATTCCCCGGCTTCTGGGGCGGTCGAGATACTCGGCCCATGAAAGAACCCGTCCTCAGCACCGCCCCGGACGCCCTTCGGAGCAGCGCAACCGCTCCGGCACCCCCTGCGCAGCAAGGCACCTAAAGACTCGTTCCCGGATGGCCTGCGCCTGTCGATATACGTCCTGCAATCAACCCAGGACATCGAGATGATGATGCTGAGCGTGGGCCCTTGGCGCCCCCTTCGGCCGGCCGGTTCCCGTGAGGGAGGGGCATCGTGAGCCGCGGCGTCCGCAAGTGGACCGAAGAGGCAGTTACCCGCCTGAAGGCTGAAGGCCGCGGTACAGGCACTGGCGCGACCTACAAGCCATGGATTCTGGCGACGGAGCTCTCGTCACTCGGCCGGGCCCGCCGCGTCTACAGCCCGAAGACCGGCCGCGAGCATCACCTGCTGTCCGATGTCGAGTACCACGTGTTCCTGCTCCTCGAATGGGCGCAGGACGTCGTCGACATCAGGGAGCAGTACCCGCTCGACCGCGACCTCACGCTCGAAATCGCAGGCGGGCTCCAGATTCGGCACCCCTACTACCCGGGAACGCAGGTCGCGACGGTAATGACCGTCGACCTTCTGGCCACGCGCCTGAAGGATGGCGAACGGGCTCTGGAGGCATTCAACGTCAAGACCGCGACGGAGGCCGAGACATCCGACTCCGCCCTGCAGAAGCTCGAGATTGCGCGTTCCTACTTCGAGGGGCTCGGAGTCGCGCACCACCTGGTTCTGGACACCCACCTTCCGCTGCAGAAGGTGAGGAACATTGAGTGGATTCGAGGCGGTGCGCTTCGCACTGATGAGCTTGAGGCCTACGCCGGCCAGTGGGACGAGCTCATGCACCGAATGACCGGTCAGCTGCGCCACGCAGCCCCTGCTCAGGCGCTCAACCGGTTCTGTGAGGCATTCGACAACCAGCTGGGGCTCGAGCAGGGCATCGGGCTCCGCGTCGCTCGGATGCTGATGCAGTCGCGCGTCCTGATGCCGGACCTGAGCGCCCCGAATCTGGCGAGCGCTCCTCTCATGGCGTTCCAAGTTGCCGCTCTTCCCGGCTCCCTCGTTGCTGTCGGGGGCGCGTGATGAACCTCGTGAACGACATCGTGTCCCTGCCCTCCGGGCGGCACGTTCGCATCCTTCACATCGACGCCCGCGACGACCTGGCGTGGGTGATTCATCTCTCCGAGCCGAAGGCCCTGCCGGTTGCCATGCAGTGGGCAACCGTCGCCGAACTGCCGAAGGTGACCGGCGCCGCAGGGGCTGCCGAGGCGCCCTTGCGGGCGTCGGCTGCGGCAAACGCCGCGCGGGACGCGCTCTACCAACACATCGCACCTCTCGTTTCCGACCCTGCGGTCTTCCGCCCGTCGACCCGGGGGCCACTCGTCGCGGCCCGTGCCCGCGAACTTGGTTGCTCCAAGCAGACGCTCATGGCCGCCCTGCGCAGGTGGTGGGTCGGCGGCCAGGCGAAGGACAGCCTGATGCCATCCTTCGACCGGCGCGGCAGGACACAAGGCGACCGGGCACGTGCTCCGCGCGGCCGCAAGCCCTCGCTGGTCTCCTATGACCGGTACGTCGTCCAAGAGGCGGACGAGGCCGCCATGAAGGAGGCGATGGCGCACTACCTGTCGGCGGGCATCGTCTCGGTCCCGGCTGCCTACGACTGGCTGCTGCAGCACCACTACACCTACCTCGACGGCAACCAGCAGCGGCACGTGAAGGGATTGGGCGAGTGCCCTACCCTCAAGCAGTTCCGGTACTTCGTGAACGCGCAGTCGACCCTTTCGCAGCGGCTCAAGCTTCGGACCGCCCGGAAGCGCTTCGAGCAGAACAGCCGCGGCATCACCGGGTCGGTCGACATCGACTGCCTGGGCGTGGGGCACATCTACGAAATCGACGCGACCATCGCCGACGTGCTGTTGGTGAGCAAGACCAGTCGCCAGCTCATCGTCGGCAAGCCGACGCTCTACCTGGTCATCGACCGCCGTAGCCGCCTCATTGTGGGGTTCTACGTCGGCCTCGAGTCGGCATCCTGGGTCGGGGCGATGCAGGCCATTCTCAGCATCGTCGAGGACAAGGCAGCGCTCTGCGCGCGCTACAACGTCCCCTTCGACCCCGAGGACTGGCCCGCCCACGGGGTCCTGCCGCAGCAGTTCCTGGCTGACCGCGGGGAGATGGCGTCGCAGAACAGCACCCGCGTCTGTGAGGGCCTCGAGCAGACCGTGGCCAACCTTCCCGGCTACCGTCCGGACCTCAAGCCCCTCGTGGAGTCGGGATTCCGCTCGACGCATGCGGCGCTAGCTTCCGTCACGCCGGGCTACGACCCGCCGTGGAATGCCAAGTCCCGGGCCAACGACCCGAAGTACGCCCGGGATGCATCGCTCACTCTCGACGAGTTCACGGCGGTGGTCATGCTTGAAATCATCAAGAGCAACCGCACGCCGCGGCCGAAGCTCAAGCTCTCGGGGCAGGAGCTCGCTGATGGCCTGCGCCCGGTTCCACGTGAAATCTGGAACTACGACGTGCGGAACAACGCGGGTCGCCTGTCGCGCATGAGCGAGGAGCGCGTTCGCTTCGCTCTTCTCCCGCAGGGAACCGCGACGGTGGACGGGCGAGGCATCCGGTTCGCCGACTGCTACTACGAGTCAGAGGATGCATGGGCACGGGACTGGTTCGTCCGCGCCCGGCGCTCGAGCTTCAAGGTTCAGGTGTCGTACGACCCGAGGCTCGTGGACGCGGTGTTCGTGCACGACCCGCAGGACCCGCGAAGGTTCCTCACGGTGCAGCTCACGAGACCCTATGAGCACTTCGCAGGGCTGTCCTTCTCGGAGGTGAAGTTCCTCGCCCGAGCGAACAAGGCAGCGTTCGCGAACGCCGACCAAGACGCCCGCGACGCAACCTTCCAGTTCCGAGAAGGGGTGCAGGCTGTCACCGAGCCTGCGCTCAAGTCGATGAAGGCGGTGACCAAGGGCATGAGCCGCTCTGCCCGCCGCGCCGACATCGCGCAGGTCCGGGAGGACGAGCGACGTCAGGAGCGTCAGGAACGCGCTGCCCCGGCGGTTGCTGCTCTGCCGTCGCCGTCCGAGGCGCCCAACCCTGTGGTGCCGAAGCCGGTCGCTGCAGTTGAGGCCACGCCTTCGGCGCCGCGGCCCAAGCTGGTCGTGGTCGCGCCGGTGGCCGTGCCGGCCGACGAGCCATTGCCGGCCGTGCCAGCAGCTGCTCGGCCGATGACGCTTGCGGAGAAGCTCCGCGCCAAACGGGAGCAGATGCTCAATGGTCAGCTCTGAAGCCATCGGTCCGTGGGCAAGGGCCAGGTATACGCCTCAGCGAATCGCCCGGTACCAGGGGAACCCGCTCATCGAGGCGCTTCCCCCGGTCATGGACGACGAGACGCTCATGGAGTCCATGACCCTGCTGCCGGACTTCAGCGCGGAGCAGCGGGAGTGGCCCACCCACGAGCGGATGCTGCAGCTCGCGGGACTCAACAACTTCCTGCTGCCGCTGCGCCACCAGATTCAGCTGGCCCGCACTCTTGAAACCATGATTCGGGAGGGCTATGTCGGACGGGCCCCGCGGAACGCCAGGCATCACCAGGTGTTCCAGTCCCTGTACGGGGCGCAGGCGAAGGGCGGCGCGCACGCCCAGCAGGCCAATGCCGTGAACCCGCAACTCTCGACCGCGCTCGTGGGCTTGTCGGGCATGGGCAAGACGACGACGGTTCGCCGGGCGCTTTCGCTCATGCCGCCGGTCATCTTTCATCCGGAGCTGCGGTTCTGGCAGGTGCCGTATCTGCTCATCGAGACACCGAGCGATGGCCGCAGCGTCAAGGGTCTGGGGCAGGAAATCCTGATGGCCATGGACCGCCTGCTGCCCGGCGCGAACTATTACCACGACTACGCGGTGAAGAGCCGCCCGAGCGCCGAGTCGCTGATGCGGCACGCCGCGCACGTGCTGAACATGCACCTGGTAGGCGCACTTGTAGCCGACGAGATTCAGAACGTCGGCAACGCGCGCAAGTCCAGCTCCACGGTCATGAGCGAGCTCGTGACCGCCTGCAACCGGCTCGGGGTGCCCATCCTCTTCGTCGGCACCAACGCTGCGCGGAACGTCCTCTCGAAGGACCTGCGCCAAGCGCGCCGCTCGACCGGGTTCGGCATGGCTCCGTGGGGCCGGCTCGTGCCGGCAGGCTCGGACGAAGACCCGGACGGCGAGTGGGACGACTTCATCGGCGGGCTGTGGCGCTATCAGTGGGTTCGCAACCCGACGCAGCTGACGCCGCAGCTCTCCAGGGTAATGTATCACTGCACGCAGGGAATCATCGGTCTGGCAATCCGGCTGTTTGCTGCTGCCCAGGTGGTGGCGATGAGCGATGCGACGGAGACCTTGTCGGCTGAACTCATTCTGCGCGTCTACAAGCAGGAGTTCTCGCTCGTAGACCCGATGGTGGAGGCGCTGCGCAACAACGACATGACCGCCCTCGCCCAGTTCGAGGACATCGCGCCGTTGGACCTGACGGACATGGTCGAAGACCTGGCGCGCCGGCACCGAGGTCGGAAGATTCGTGCGGCCTCTGTCGGTCCTTCGAGCCCTGAATTCGTGCCACGGGTGGCCACCAGCCTGATGGCGACCGGCGTGGACGAGGGCACTGCGTCCGAGCTCGCGGAGGCCGTTGCCGCAGAAGGCTCCGTGTCGAACACGCTGGACGGCACCGCGAAGGCCCTAGCGAAGCTCGCCGAACCGAAGGTCCGCTCGAAGTCGAAGGCGAAGGGTGCGCCGGCTGACGTCCCGGAGGTGGACCTCAGCGAGCGCCCAGACGACTACCGGCGCGCGCTGGTCGAGGCCCGCCGCTCCGGGAAGAGCGTCGTGTCGCAGCTCGAGCACCTCGGGATGGTCGCCGACCTGGAGTCCGTTCTGCGCATCGCCTGATGCTCTATTTCCCGCAGCCCTACCCGGATGAGCTCGTCTCGAGCCTGTTCATCCGGGCGTGCCTGCATCTGGGACTCCCTCCCAAGCGGCTGCAGTCCGAGCTGTATGGAGCGGGCCGAAGCCCTCATGTCTTCCTGCTTCCTGCCGATGTGACCGTGCTCGCCGAAGCCGCCGGCATCGATGCTGAAGAGCTGCTCTGGTCGCACACCCTCTTCCCCTACGCGGTCGCCTACTCGTCACCGGCGGACGTCAACCGGCATGAGGACGAGTACCTGGCAGGTGGCCGCTCGAAGGGCACGGGCGCGTTCCTCCGAAGCATCGGACGGGCCGTGCCTTGTCGCCGTGCCTGCCCGAGATGCATCGAGGACGACCACAGGGTCTACGGGGAAACGTGGTGGAAACGGGCGCACCACCTGCCGGGCATGTCGACCTGCCTGTGGCACGGTGCTCGACTCCGCGAGTTCGGCGCGCTTCCGACCGACCGGCCCGTGACCGCAGAGACCGCCTTGACCCCGGCGATGGCGCGACGAGGCAGACCCGTGGCTCCCGTTCCATACGCGGACGCGGAGTTCACGCTCCTGTCGCAGCAGGCACTCTTGAAAGAAGACGGATATGCCGAGAGCTGGGCAGCTGTCTACCGAGACGCGGCGCTGAAGAGCGGATACCGGACCAAGTCCGGGGATGTCGCGTCAGCGCACCTCGCTCAGGAGCTTCGGCATCGGTTCGGTGCCGAGTGGCTCAACCGGATAGGTTGCCCTGTGGGCAGCACGGACGGGACGAACTGGGTCGGACTGCTCGCGCGAGACGGATGGCGCGACCCGGTGCCGACGCTCAAGCACTTGCTGTTGGGGGCCTTGCTGGCTCGCGGAGACCCTCCCGCGACCACGTGGGCCCCGGCGGCACCGGGCCCGAAGCCGAAAGCAAGCCATATGGGAACCGGTCCGCGGTAGTCAGCGCGAGGCCTGTTCCTCACCATGACCAGCCACAGGACCCGCCAAGAATGGCACCGAGGCGCTACCCCCTCCACCAGAGCCAGAGGCCGTAACCCGCGAGGAGCCATACGAGCAGGACAAGGACAGCGCCGGCCTTGCTGATGGGCTTGCGCCCCTGCTCCGCCATCCAGTCCTCCGCCCGCGTCCGGCTGTCTTCAAGGACTACCGTCGGTAGCAGCTTCACGGCAAGCCATATCAGCCCGGGCAGCAGGAGCGCCTCGTCGAGATACCCGAGCACAGGTACAAAGTCCGGGATGAGGTCGATGGGGCTGAGCGCGTACGCGACCACGAAGACGCACAACAGCTTCACGGCGAAGGGTGTGCGCGCGTCTCGGTAGGCGAACCATAGGGTCATTGAGTCCCGCTTGATACGTCGGGCCCAGGTTCGAACTTGCTCGGTGAGTCGCATGGCGTGGAGGGACGGAGTGTGCCGTGTAACGTCTCCCGCGGCCGGGCGATTCATTTAGGTCAAGACGCCCCGTGCTTCTGCCCCTCGGAATCCTATCAGTCTTGTCACCGTGACAAGATTCCGCGCGGAATCTCGTCACCGCTGGCGGGCGCTGACAAGACTTTCACAGGGAACCCGCGCCCTGACTCGGGCCGCTCTTCCGCCGGCACCAGAGAACACGTTCTCTGATATTCCCGCGAGCTCGCGGTCGTGGAAGACTCTCGCACATGCGAAACGACCCACCCTGCTTTCTCGAGGTGGCCCGCGAACGGGCCCGACTTCGGCTCCTGTGCGAAGACGGGCTGGCGAGCGGCCCTGCTACTCCCGATACCGCGGAAGACCACGTGGAGCTCGTCAGGCTTGCCCGGGAAGCGGATGACGCAGTCGTAGCCGGGCTACGACCGGGACGCGCAAACCAGCCACGCCGCGACGCAGCAGGTTCGGCTGAGGTCTGGCGTCACGACCGGGAGATGCGCATGAGCACTAAGGTGACAATCCGTTCGAGTAGCCCGACCGAAGGGACGCCCGGATTTCACTTGTACGAAGGCGCGGTCGAGGCGATGGTCAGCGCCGATGACGCGGAGCCCCCCGTCTACCTCCAGCTCGAAGGGGTTCAGGCGGAGCTACAGACGCTCGAAGGCGGCGGGGTCTTGCTAACGGTGTCTCTGCCTCGCTCGGTTGCGCGGGAACTGGGTCTCATCCCCTTCACAGCCGCTTCTGGGGTGGCAGCCGCTCCATGACGGCGTCCGCAGCAGCCCAGGAGCGCGCGAAGGCGCCGTCCCGGTACCCGCTCTTCTTGTCGCGGGCCCGCCGCTACATGAATCGAAAGCCGCTGCAGTTCTGCATGCACCGACTGCCTCCGTCGTTCGCCCTCCGACTTACCGAGCGGAGGCCTGTGCTGCTTCTGCGCGGGCGGCGCAGGTCAGTATTGCTTCTGGCCTCGCGGCACCTACACGTCCTTGAGCAAACACCGAGGCGCCCCAAGCGGGCGCTGTTACGCGTGAGCCAGCGACCCAGCCCACGACGAATCCGCCGGCCATACACGCCGCTCCTGCGGCGGTCTTCGGGCTCACGCCACGGGCGCCGCCGATGAAGACCCGCAGGTGGGCAGCCGAGGCCATATCAGCTTGGCGTCCCGACCGGACGACAGCTGCAGACGTCGAGCGTGATGTCGACCGCATCGTGGGTGTCGCAGCCGACGCCGGTTACGCCCTACCCCGTGCCGATGCGGAGCTCGTCTGGCTTGCGCACTCCGCCGAACTCTGCGCGACTTGGCTGAACCTCGAGGACACCACAGACGAAGTGCTGCTGCGGACTATCGTGAGGTACACACGTATTCCATGACTACAGCAGCGTCACACCTCGTTGCGACGCCTCCGCCTCCTGCGGACTCGCCCCTGGCCAGCGGACGAACGTCGCCCGAAGAGGAGCGTCGATGCAGCACCACGATGACTCTGGGGTACCTGACGCCCCTGGTCCTGACCAACCGAACCAAATTTCAGCGAACTTGCCCGACGCCGTCCGTCGAGAAGTTGAGCGCAGCTGGAGCCTTGAGCACGCAGACTTCGTTGCGGCCCACAACGCAACCATCGAGGCGGAAGGGTTGCCCCTGGATGTATGGAGGATGTTCTGAGGTCAGCCGTTGAGGACAGGACTGTAGAGGGCCGGCCCAAACCGAAAAGGAGGTGCCAGCCTTGCCAGCTCATCGTATGAGCCAGACGCGCAGCAATCTGTGAAAGCACGGCGCGCACAGGGCAAGGCTTGAGATGCGGCTCATCTTTCTGGACTTCGATGGTGTCTTGCACGAGGCGCGAGGCGACCTCGAGGAACACCAGTTCTTCGAGTGGGTGCCTATCCTCGCTGAGCTCATTGCGCCGCACCCGGACGTTCACGTGGTCGTGCATTCGTCATGGCGACACATGCACACGGCTGAGGAGCTCAGCAGCTTCATGCGCGGGCTGGAAAAGCGCTACCTGGGTGCCGTACCGCCGGGGCCGAGGGAGCGAGCAATCCGCAAGTACCTCCGACAGTTGCCACACGTTCGGGACTACATCGTCATCGACGACATCCCAGGAGAGTTCTCGCGCATCCGCGGCCGACGCCTGCTCATCTGCGACCCGAAGACTGGGCTCTCTGCACCGGATGCCCGGAGACGGCTTTCTTCGTGGTTGGCGGGTGCTTGAGCTGCCGGTTTTGGCTTCTAGCCACCTCCTTCAGCTACTAGCTCCCGAGCTGCGCGCCCCCACGTTAGCGAACGAGGCGCTTCTCCAACAGTGCCTCGCGGGGCCACCTTAAGTAGTGAGGTCGGCACGACTCGCTCCTTAAGGTTGCGCGGTGCACGGTGTGCAAAGTCCCGAATTATGCAAATCTACGCTTGGGCTCTACATACTTAGGAGAATGCAATGGTTGCTCGCAAGAAAGTCGTCGTTCAGCCTGCCAAAGGCGGACCGGGCTGGGATGTCGTGACGTCAACCGGGAAGAAGCACTTCGACACAAAGCAGCCGGCAGTCGACGCAGGGCGTCAAACCGCCAAAGGGAGCGCCGACCCTTCGCAGCTGGTAATCAAAAAGGCGGACGGCCGCATTCAAACCGAGCACACTTACCAGAACGACCCGCGGCGTCACAAGGGTTGAAGCTCGCTTATGGCGCTTGCGGAAGTCGGTCTAGCACGAGGGCATCGCCGAGTACTTTCGAGAAATCTTTGAGCACGGATAGGACAGCTTGGCGCTTAAGAACATTGGGGATTCTTTCGCGCCAGCCTAGTCGACCGACGAAGTCGCTCCGCAAGACGTTCTCGACGAAAGCTGGGTACTACTCAGCCTGAAGGACTGCCCGCCAATACTGTGACGCCAATGTGCCACCGCGACGCTGCGCTCGCACGACTCAGCGCCCGCCGTCCCGGACGTAAAGCACTCTCCTTGGCTTTTGTCAGACTCACGGCCCGGCGCGAAAGGAACTCGTTTTGGGTAAAGTCATCACGCCGAATCCCGACCCGCAATCAGCGGACCTAGGGGACTGGCGACTAGGGTTCACTGGCTGGGCAATCGGCGCAGACGGCGAGACATGGCTTGAGCCGAAACCTGTTTCGCGCATGACCGTCTACCGCGACGGGATAAAGCAGTTCACTTTCCAGTCTCCGAGTGCCGCCGCAATGCAGCTCGACATTGCGTGGTCCTCTGCCGAGCGCGCCGAGGCGATTCGCTCCAGGATTCACTTGGTGAACGCCGACCCGCTCCCTGGATACCCACGCATTTCGGTCCAAGTGCCAGCTGCTTACAGCAGCGAACTGTTCGACTGTCTGCAGGAAATGATGGTCTCAGCATTCTTCAGTTGCGCAGCCATTGAGTCGTACTGCAATCAGATGATTGCCGACCGTGCGAAGGGGCCCATCGAGGTACGAGGAAAGAAGGGCCCAGAACAACTGCCGCCAGAAGTAGCGGTTGAAAGGCTGTCGACTGACGAGAAACTGGGTCGTGTCGTACCGAGATTGCTCGGAACGCCCAGCATTTCCGGACGCAAAGAGTGGCAGCACTTCCTGAAGTTGCGCGGAATCCGCGACAGCATTACGCATTTCAAGCGTCACGACGCAGGTCGACAGTTCCCAGACCTGCATCAACCAACTGCGTTGTTCAGTCTCTACCAGGCGGATAGTTTTGAGTACTTCGATGCTGCGCATGCGGTACTCGCAGCGGTGATGCCAAAAGACAAGGAACGGTGGATGCACAATCCGAAGTGGCAGCGCCGGAAGTAGTTGGTCACTCGACTGCCTTAAGGCATCCGACTATAAGGACTGTTGAGAGGTTTCCCGGCCTCAGGTCGCTATCCGTCTCACCGGGAGGTGAGCGATGCGATGGATTCAGGGCGTGTCCCTGCAGGGGGTGTCCGCGGGGTTCCGTGTCTACGGCGGGCAGCCCATACCGCAGGACGAGCTCTGCAAAAACTTGCTCGCGACCCCTTGGCGCTCCAGGCGCAAGTTCGCCTCGTGCTTCCAGAGTTGGACGACGGAGCCCGACGACCGCTTTGTGCGTGGCATAGGCCTGCCGGCGGAAGCCCGCGGCACCCAGGCCGTGTTCCGTCTCGAGGACCGCGGCGTCGAAACCTTGGTGCCGGCGACCGCCGTTGCCGCGGCTCTCTTCGCTCCCCTATCCGAGTTCAGTCCCTACCTGCTGCGCCCACAGGCGCTTGACCTGCTGGCGGTCCCGGGCAGCGCGGAAGACTGGCGGCCGCAGTTCCTACCTGGCCGCCTGACCCGCGCGGTGTTCGCGTCGGACTTCCCACGGCGCCGCCTGGCTTGGCTGCTGCACTACCCCTCCGCGCGAGCAGCTTTCGACAGCGTGCTGCTGCATGCCATGCAGGGAGTTGTGACGGTGGACCTTCCACAGGGCACGGGACACTTCGTGGCGACCGGTCGCATGGTGGGCAAGACGCTTTACGCGCATCGGCTGGTGATGCTCGCGCTCGACACCGATGAGGCGCCCTTCCCCGGAACCGTGACGCCGGAGCGGCGGCTGGTGTTCAACGAGCAATTCCTCGCGCGCCGAGCGCATCGCCGGGGTCCTCCGCCGGCAGCAGACGCGCGTCTCGCGGGCATCGCCGACCAACCTCTGTCGGACGCGGCATGGGAGCGCATAGAGCAACTTGTGGGCGTGCGCGCGCTGCCAGGAAGCCGAGCAAGGGCTCATGACTACCGCGTACTTGTCGACGCAACCCTTCGAAAGCTTGCTGGCGGTGTACCGTGGCACGAGCTGGACTGCCCACATGGGGTGGCTAACAGCGCGAGTGTCCTGTACTCGAAGCTGAAGCGCAGCGGCCAGTGGGACGCAGTCGTCGAAGCCGTTCGCTGGCTGGCTTGATGGCGCCGGGCATTCGGTTTGGGCGAGCCGACTCACCGAAAGCTCAGGCCTTGCCCTCGCGGCCGGATAATCTCTCTGCCTAGACCTGCCGTACCTAACCCCGTCGAACTGCGCTTCGATGCCTGACTCGCCGCCCTCTTCCGCTCTTCCGGAGCCGCTCCCGCCAAACCCGCGCCGAGAGGCTATCCACGCTCTCGGGGGCTACGACTACCAAATCTGGGTGTCGATTCAGGCGTGGCTCCGTCTCGAAGAGTCCGAAGCGTTGTACCTCGAGGGGGCGGAAGACATCGACCATGCCAGCGATGAGGGAGCGACCACAGTCCAGGTGAAGCGCACCGAGGAGTCCCTTTCGCTGAACACTGCTCGCGCCAGAGATGCAATCAAGAACTTCTGGGCTACGACAGAACGAGCCGCCGGTACGGCGGTCCGCTATCACTACCTGACGACGTCTGCGGTTGCGCACGAGAGAAACGCAGACTTCTTCGGCATGCCTGGTATCGATGCATGGCACAAAGCTGCGTTCGACGTACGGCTTGCAGAGGCCCTCAGGGCCTACCTGCTGGAGCACCTTGACGCACCGGACTCGCTGCTGACGTTGCTTCGCACCGCCGCTACACAAGACCTCCAGGCGAAGCTGTTCAGCCGCCTGCATTGGCTTCCCAATCAGCCCGCAGTTGAGGTGGTGAAGGAGGCGGTGACCGAACGCCTTGCGGAAAGACTCGGCGCTGACGGCGCTTCCCCTCAGAACGCTTCACGTGTCCGCGAGCGCCTGTTCGCGCACTGTTGGGAGCAGATTCTCCGACCCAAGGTAGAGGAACGAATCCTTACGGCCGCCTCCCTCCGAGCACGGCTTACTGAAGCGACGACCATTCATCTCGCGGTCAGCCTGCCTACCGCGCAGGGCCTCGCGTTCGTTGCCGCTCAACTCCCCTCGTTGCAGAGGCAATTCTCTGCATTCTCGGTGTTCAGCGAGCTGCCGGGACTTCCCGAACCGCTGCTAGACCGCAGCACCCTAGCTCAGGAGATTGCCACTAGGCTGTTGCGGAGAGAGGCCGTACTGCTGACCGGCTCTGTCTACAAGGGGAAAACGACCATCGCCCAGGTGGCAGCGGGCCGCTCCGGGCTGCAAACTCGTTGGATAGACCTCACTGGTCGAGACCCCGCAGCCGTCGCCGACATCTTTCGACTCGTCGCGGCCGCAATAGAAGCCGACTCCGCGAAGCTGTTCATCTTTGATGACTTGAACACCTCTCCGTCGGCCCGCCGAACGTACGAGCGTCCGTTGCAGCGACTGTTGCATCACGCTGCTTTGGCAAACGCCTCAGTCCTGCTAACTGCGCAAGGCGATTCAGACGCCATCGAAGATGCAGTTTCCCTCCAGTGGGGTGTGCAAAGCGTTGCCGTCCCCGGTCTGACACTGGAAGAGCTGACGCTTTTTTGCACCTCTACTGGTTGCCCCTCGACGTACGAGGCGGATGCGTGGGCTCGTACCGTCTTAGCGCAATCAGGCGGGCATCCGAAGCTTGCGCAAGTCCGCATTCTAGAGTTGTCGCGCGCTGGCTGGCCTGCCTTCAGTCCGCAGAGTGCTTTTGCAGCGTCGCCGGGGTACGCATCCGTAAAGCAAGCTGCTCGAGCGCTCTTGGCTTCAATTGCTACCTCTCATGAGTACGAGTTTGCGTTAGAAGCCGCTGAGTTTTCCGTTCCTCCTAGCCAAGCGGTGTTGCTGAAGCTAGCCGAGTTACCGGTGCGACTGCCGGGAGCGGCTGCGGTGATTGACCGGCTACGAGGTCAGTGGCTGGAGGTCGTGTCCAAGAACCGGTATCGCGTAACCCCCGTTCTACGTGGCGAGGTAGGCATCACTTGGACCAAAGAGCAGCACCAGGCGGTCCATGCCAAATTACACGACGCAATTGCCGGCGTTCATGAACTTACGCCCGCTGAAGTCGCCGCTCTCTTGTTTCACGCCTTCATTGCAGCGGACGTAGGGCGCCTGACTCGGGCCGCTCTTGCGGTGCTATCCGCTGACGACGAGGGAGTTCGGCGTCAGCTACTGGGTCACCTTTCGTGGCTCCTCTACCTGACATCCGATAGAACCGAAGCGTTCTCGTGGCTTAAGTCATGCGCCCCTCTTGTCCATGCCGTTCAGTTTCGAATCGCGGTCGCAGAAAAGCCTTCCGAACTGACGCGAATCGCAAAAGAGTGGCGAGCTTCGCTGGGAGCCCCCTCGCAGGATGACCAAGACCGCTGGTGGTTCAATCGAACCCTCTACAACTTCGCCATTCTGACAACCCTGGAGGCAATGCCTCTTGAACTCTCGCTGGATGCAGCCACAAGCATTTCGCAAGCTCCTGACAGCGTCGCCGGCGGAAGGCTGACTGAAGCTCTTTCGACCATTCAGCCCCTTGCTCAGAGCATCGGAGGCTTCCCCAAAACGGCTACGCCTTTTCAAGTGCTACTCGGGATGCGCGCCGGGGTCGCCAGGGCCCCGCAAGACCTCATAGCGCTTACAGAATGGGTCACCGCCGTAGATAGCAATCTACTTTCTCAGTTCGAACAGACTTTCGAGTGGCCCCTCGTCAGCACGCTGGGCGCGTATGTTCATTCGGGATGGGCAATCGACTCAGACAAGGAGAACCCTGACTGGACTTCGTGGCTATCAGCCCTGGATTCCGTGTACGCCGCAGCTAAAGCCCGGGCCGTCAATGCCCTGGGATGGCAAGTAGCTCGCGCTAAGTCCATCATCACCTGCGAGTACCTGAGCAACTCGCCGGAAGCGATTGAGCTAATCGACGTCGCAGCCCGTGACTTCGGAGCCTCCGCTGTGCTGGAAGAGCAGCGAGTGAACGTGCTCTTCCAGGGCAAGCAGTTCCAGGCGGCTCTCGACGTATGGGGGCAGCTCGTCGAGAAGTTCGGAGTTGCCGCGGTGACGGACCCGTTCGCGTTCCGAAGGGTTGCGCTGGCTGCTACCGAGCTTGGGCGGCATGGGATGGCTGTCGACCTGTATGTGCAGGGCTCCGCGACGCTTGAAGCGGACACGTTGCTCCCGACGAGAAGCGCGTTGCTCGCAGACGCGGCGCATGCAGCGCTTTCCGCGGGCGAAGTCCGGAAGGCGAGCTCGCTTCTTGTCCGGGCCGCTCTGGAATTGCCTCCTGCCGCTCGCGAAGAGTCGAACCCGCGATGGCAGGCGGCCGTCCAAGCAATGACGGCAATCGCAATGCTCGCTGCCGAACATGCCGGGCTCGCAGCCAAAGACCCAAAGCTCGTCATCGCCCCCGGCAAGGCTAGCGCTCCGGACTTGCGTGCAGAGGCGACGACTCTTGGCCAAGACCTGCGCGTGGCGCTCTTCATTGCGCAAGTCGGCTCCGTTGAGCTGGACTGGCCGGACGCGAGCCCCGCCCTGCTTGAACGGATGAACTCGCTGATGACGCACGAAAGCGACCTCGTGCGGTTCTCGGTTTCCAAGTCCCTTGTCTCTCACCAACTGCGAGTTGGACCGGGACAGGAATACGGCTGGCTGGCGCTCGAGCTTCTGAAAGCCGTTAACAATGTGACCGACCGTGCTCCAGGCCGGGCCGGGCAAGGGCCAATCTTCGGCAGAGATGCCCTTGCGGGTCTACTGGTCGCCGCACTAGCCGTTTCTGCACGACCGCACGAGCTTCTCGACTCCTGGAAGGCTGACACCCGGACGAACTCACATTCTGATTTCATGTACTGCATCGACAGCCTTGGGAGAGGGCTTCAGCTATCTGGTGCGCCTGCTGTCGAAATGGTCGTCAAAGGCTCTGGCTCAGACGAGTTCGCAGTCTATGGGGCTGCGATTGCTGCGTTCCAACACCAATCCCCCAAGGCCTTGGCATTCGCTCAGGCTCGAGTGGTCGCGTCGCTTATTCCCGCTGTGTGGGGGATGCTGAGGGAACGGACTACGAACCCTCTCGCGGTGGCCTTCGCCAGGCGTTGGAAACTGCAACTTCCGTTTCACGCGCAATTCAACGCGCCTCGGCTCTCGGTCCCCGCACTCGCCTCCGCAATCCGGATGTCGGAAGGGAGAAGGGCTAACCTGCCCGACCTGCTGGCCGCGGTCGAGTTCGCTTCGGGCGTGAACTTGTCGTCGGTCATCAAGGTACTTCGAGCCTCTCGGTGACGAGATGGCAAAGGCCCTCGCCGTACAGCTCAAGTTTCTTTGTGATGCCCAGACTTCTCGCCAATCTCAGCTCAGCCTTCTTTTGTCACGCTGAGATTAGCGACGGGATAGCGAAGCTCAAGTAGCTTTGTGCCGTCGGCAAGAGCCGGTTCGCCAAGTCATTGATTCATATAGGCCACCAGCTCAGGTTTCGATTGTCACGAAACAATGTTGTTGCGTGACAAAAGAAAGTTGAGTTGTGCCAAACAAAGTTGAGCCAGGGCTAAATGACAAACTAAGTTGAGCGGGCCGAAAAACTATCCACAGCCCGTGACAATGAAAGCGTGAGCCAGAACGCCGAGACGGGCCGCCCAAGCCCGTCTCCAGGGGGCCCGAAAAACCCCTGCCGAAAAACTGTGCACGTCAGCGGCGGCTTGTTTGGCCGTTTCGTCGGGCTCTCGATGTAGCGACGCGCGGCCCGTTTTCCGGGCGCTTCCCCTGGACCACGTAACCATGCGGGTTTGCGGGGAGGCATGGCATTGAAAGTTGAGCCGGTTCGCGCGCATGACAATAGAAAGCTGAGCCGGCTGCGGACTACTCGTAGCCGCCTCCTTCGTGCCGATTACTGGCCGCCCTCTCGAAGCCTGACCTCCGAGAGGTAGCGCATCCCCAGCCAGCCGGTATTCTCGGTGACGTCGAGGAGGCGCCCCTCGGCAAGGCCGCTGCCCGACGCCTGATTGGCCTGCCGCTTGAGGTTCGCGTACAGCCCCACCGTGATGAGAAGTCGTTGCTCGGCAGAAGGCCCCTCGCCAGCCGCCTGGGGCGATGTGCCCACCAGATAGAAGTCGCTTCGTCCCTTGTTCTTGCGATGCTCGTCGAGCCGCTTGAACTCAAGGGTGAACACCCTTGAGGACTGGACGGCCTGGGCGTTGGCCGCTTCGGCAAGAGAATCTCCCGAATGCCCCAGCATAGACAGGCTGAGGAGGAGCGTGATGATGACGGTCTTCAGCAGTGTCTGACGGCTCGTTGACAAGAGCACGACACTGCCCGTGCCGAGCACGCCGAGCATCAGCGCGGTCAGCACATGGAGCTCGAACGGAACGGGCTGCAGAGGCCGGGGTGGACTCATGAAGACCGGCACCATCGCAAGGCCCAGGAACAACCCGACACTCGTGAGAGGCGCCACCGCCTGGTAGAGCGGGCTGCCGATGGGGCTCTCCGGAAGACGCCTGAAACGAAGCTTGGCGACCCAGAGCAGGACGGCCAGGACAACGCACAGGGCGGCTGAGAGCAGTGGAATGGGAAGAGACATGGCGGCAGCGCAAACGAGGCGGAAGGTCTCGGGTGTAGCGCCTTGCAGTTGCGAGACAGGTGCAGGGTCGGCTGATGCGCCCCCCCCCAGTGCTGCTGCGAGGAAGGGCCGGAAGGTTTCATCGGATTCCAGGCCCTGTGGAAGTACAGGCGCTTGCGGACGGGCTGTAGCGTCGCAGGAACGCGACACGAGAACTCATTCTTTGGTGCCGGCGGCTCAGGGGATGGGCTGCTGAGGCGCCTCGAGTTCGGTTAAGGTGTGTCTATGTCATGACGGAGCTGACTGTCTCGTGCCACGAACGACCCCCGCCCAGCCGCCGACGCGGGCCACTTCCCCGCCCCGCAGGCGACGTGCAGCGAGCGCGACCGAGTCCCCGAAGGCCCCGGCGCCTCGCGGCCGGCCGCCCCGGCGCGTCTACATCAACGTGCTGGTGCGCGAATCGACCCGCCGCTCGCTCAACGTGCTCGCGCGACGCCACGGCATGACCCAGGGCGAGCTTCTCGACGCGTTGCTGTCGGGACGGCTGTCGCCGAGCTAGCCGCCCTGCGCGAAGTCGCTAGACGGGGCAGGACCACTTACCTGCCACGAAAGGCTTCGCATGGACATTCCCCGCTACGTCACCCTGGTCGTCATCGACCCCGCCACCGGCTTCACCGTCGGCATCACCAAGAAGAAGGGCCCCGAGTTCCTG
>JACCDQ010952586.1_pt1 | contig 37625 bp, 33 predicted proteins | sample 7446031 | NCBI WGS metagenome assembly JACCDQ01 (sample SAMN15323442, study PRJNA562643) | freshwater metagenome | isolation source: river surface water | place: USA:Blue River Watershed | collected 2017-08-17 | reverse complement strand
GAAAATACCTGAAATAACATGACAACTAAAGCATCTATACCGGTTGCGATTTTATGTGGTGGTAAAGGCACTCGTCTTAGAGAAGAAACCGAGTTTCGTCCGAAACCCATGATAAACGTCGGCGATCACCCGATGATTTGGCACATTATGAAAACCTATGCTTACTATGGATTCACAGATTTTATGTTGTGCATGGGTTATAAAGGAGAGCAAATCAGAGATTATTTTATTAATTATGACTGGAACCATAGTGATATCTTGCTAGAGCTGGGAAACAAAAGTATTACTAAATTAAATAATGGTCACGACGAGGAAGATTGGAGATTGTGGCTAATTGATACTGGGCAAGAGACTTTAACTGGCGGACGTTTAAAAAGACTAGCTCCCTATCTAGATAAGATTAGTGCTGACTTATTTTTAGCAACCTATGGCGATGGCGTAGCTGATGTGGATGTTAAGTCATTAGTTGACTATCACAAAAGTCACGGTAAATTAGCGACGGTAACAGCCGTACGTCCTCCTTCTCGTTTTGGAGAGATGGTGATTCAGGATCAATTAGTAGGAACTTTTAAGGAAAAACCCCAAACCAGCGAAGGTTGGATTAACGGTGGTTATTTTGTCCTCCATCGTAAGGTTCTAGATTTGATTCAAGATGACAGTACGGTTTTTGAGGCTGAACCATTGCACACTCTGGCTGAAAAAGGAGAATTAGCTGTTTACCAACATAATGGCTTCTGGCAATGTATGGACACCTACCGAGAATTAGAGCTTCTCAATGATCTTCATCATAAAAATCAAGCTCCTTGGCAGGTGTGGCGGTGAATTTGAGTTTTTGGAAGGGAAAAAAAGTCTTTTTAACGGGGCATACAGGATTTAAGGGGTCTTGGCTTTCCACTTGGCTCTTAGAGCTAGGAGCAGAAGTCATTGGTCTTAGTTTGCCGCCGAATACTCAACCTGCTTTATTTGAACAATTAGAACTAGACAAATATATTACTCACCATTTAGGGGATATTCGAGATACTAATTTGGTTTCCCAACTCATCCAAAAATCCCAGCCCGATATCGTTTTTCACTTAGCAGCCCAACCCCTAGTTAGGCTTTCCTATCTAGAGCCTGTTGAGACGTGGAATGCTAATGTAATGGGTACAATTCACGTTTTAGAAGCTCTCAGAAAGATTAATCATCCTTGCGTTGGGTTGTTTATTACAACCGATAAATGTTACGAAAATCGGGAATGGATTTATGGGTATCGCGAAAATGATCATCTAGGTGGTCGTGATCCTTACAGTTCCAGTAAAGCAGGAGCAGAATTGGCGATCGCTTCTTGGAGAAATTCTTTTTTTAGTGATAGTCAATGTCCCGTTAAAATTGCCAGTGTGAGAGCAGGTAATGTAATTGGAGGAGGCGATTGGGCAAAAGATCGCATTGTGCCTGATGCTATCCGTTCCCTTCAAAAGAAAGAAGTCATTCCTGTTCGTAACCCTCAAGCAACCCGACCTTGGCAACACGTTCTAGAGCCTTTAAGTGGTTATTTATTGTTAGCAGAAGAAATTTATCAAGCTTTAACCCAACATAACTTAGAACGATTAACTCAACTTTGTACTGCTTTTAACTTTGGACCATTACTCAGTTCCAACAGGACGGTAGAAAACTTAGTGGTAGAAATACTGCATCATTGGCCAGGAGATTGGCAAGATCAGTCTGATCCCAATGCTCTCCATGAAGCGGGTTTACTCAATTTAGTAACGGACAAGGCTTATCATCAGTTGGGATGGCAACCTCGTTGGAATTTTGAAACAACAATTCAGCGTACCGTTAATTGGTATCGTCAAACCTTCGAGAACCCTTCTACAACCTCAGCTAATGTTTTAGCCGATATTATCGCCTATTCCGAAACGTTGATTTAATCAATTTTCAATTATTTTTGATTCAGTTATGAGCATTACAATTCTTAGAGAGGGTGATACCCTTCGCTTGCTACAGAGTGGTACCCAAATTCCAGAGGGTGAACCCATTATTTTGTTTACAAAGGAAGAAATAAGCCAGCAAACGCAAAATGAATGGGTTGATTTACAAATGCCCAGTTTTGTTCGGGATGATGCAGATGAAAATGGGGAGGATTTATTTTGAATTTACAAGGTCAATTGATTTATATTATCTGGCCCTTTGCTGAAGTAGAAGGCAGTAAAAAACGTCCTGCACTGGTCTTAACTGAACCTGATGGTCAGGGAGATATTACTTTATTAAAAATCACAGGCAAGAACAATTATGAAAATACCATTCCGATCACGCAGAAAGATTTAGCTGATGGAATTCTTAAAAAAGACTCTTACATTCGGATTGATAGAATTATTTCTCTTCATCAATCTCAGATAAAAATACTAGGCATTCAACTAAAATCCGAAAAATTAGCCGAAGTTCATCGAGCTTTGGTATTATCAAATACCCGTCAATTTTCTCATCTCAAGCATCGTCAAAATAGGCCTGCGATTGATCCGTTGCGTCCTGTATTTTCAGGAGGAAGCGTCCCCTATGCAGGCAGAGTGTTTACCCCTGAGGAGGTAGAAGCAGCTGTTTCCACTACGCTAGATTTTTGGTTGACTTTAGGCGTTGAAGGTGCTGCTTTTGAAAAGGAATTAGCTGCTTTTTTAGGGGTTCATTACTGTTTGGCCGTTAATTCTGGATCGTCTGCTAATTTAATTGCGTTGAGTACCTTAACGTCTCCCTTGATAGAAGAATCTAGAAGACTTCAAAAAGGAGATGAAGTGATTACCTGTGCCGCAGGTTTTCCCACAACAGTATCTCCAATTATTCAGAATGGTTGTATCCCAGTTTTCATTGATAATGACCCTGTTACCAGTAATTTACGGGTAGATCAATTAGAAAAAGCTTATTCTCCTGGCAAAACCAAAGCGGTGATGGTTGCCCATGCTTTAGGAAACCCTTTTGATTTAGGGGCTGTTATAGCTTTTTGTCGAAAGTACAATCTTTGGTTAATTGAAGATAATTGTGATGCGTTAGGCTGTAGCTATTCCTTGCCTCGTTCAGAAGCCGAAACGTTAGGTTTTAAAGAGAATAGTCCAGGTTTAGATGAAGGCCCAGATAGGGTTATTCGCTGGACAGGAACCTGGGGAGATATTAGCACCCAATCGTTCTATCCTCCTCATCATTTAACCATGGGAGAAGGCGGATCTGTGAATATTGTCCGTAGTGCTAAGTTAAAACGAATTGCAGAGAGTTTTCGAGATTGGGGGCGGGATTGTTGGTGTCCGAGTGGAAAAGATAATACTTGTAATAAACGCTACGATTGGCAGTTGGGTGAACTTCCCGATGGCTATGACCACAAGTATATTTATTCTCACTTGGGCTATAACCTCAAGCCCCTTGATCCTCAGGCCGCGATCGGTCGTGTTCAGTTACGACGTTTACCCCAATTTATTGAGGCTCGTAAAGAAAATTGGCAAAGACTGCGTCAGGGTTTAGCAAGTTTAGACGATGTGTTTGAATTTAGCTTACCGACCCATGCCATTGCTTGGCATCCTAATGATGGTTTTGTGTGGGATGATTCGGGACATCGCAGTGATTGTAGTTGGTTTGGATTTTTGTTATTAGTGAAATCAGCGGCTCCTTTTTCCAGGGCAGATTTAGCTCGTCATTTAGAAAAGTATCGTATTGGTACACGAATGCTGTTTGGGGGGAATTTGCTCCGTCAGCCAGTTTTTATGGATTTGCGTAAAACTCAACCAGATGCCTTGCGAATTGCCGTTGAAACGATAGGAGCAGATCGGCTCATGAATGAAGCCATTTTTTTAGGGACTTATCCAGGGATTGGTTCGGATGAGATAGACTTTATCTGTAAGGTTATTAAGGATTTTGTCAATCAGTATTAATCGGTCATTTCTGATGTCTGGTTTTTCCCTATATGTCACAGACTTTTTAACTTGGTTAGAACAATAAGTTTCAGCTTTAAAGCACAGAAACAATGTTAAATGATAGAATGTTAGTCTTTGTGAGGTAGTAGTGAATGACTGCGATCGCCCTGGCACAGCCTATATCTCCAACCCAGCAAGCTATGCCTAAGGTGGCTTGGCATAAACTACCGGATGATTTTATTTTGCCTGATGATCCTGTGGATAATAACTTACAACCTCTGCTGGCTGAAGCCCTGCGCGAATCCTTAGAATTAGCAGGATTAGTCTTAGAATCTATGCTAATTGCTAGTAATTTTGGCATTTGTGCCACAGTTGTAAATAGAACTGTAGTTAAAGCCCCTGATTGGGTCTATATTCCTGAAGTAAAACCTCATCCGGAGGGAGTCATTCGGCGCAGTTATACTCCTAATGTTGAAGGCGATTGCCCACTAATCATATTAGAGTTTATTTCCGAAACTGAGGGGACTGAATACTCAATCAACAGCCACTATCCCTATGGCAAGTGGTATTTTTATGAACGCATTTTACAAGTTCCGTTATATGGTATTTTTCACCCCAGAACGGGTATATTAGATTTATTCCGTCTAGTGGATGGTAAATATGAGCCTCAAGTTCCTGACGAAAATAATCGTTTCTGGATAGTCGAATTGAGTTTATTTTTGGGTACTTGGGAGGGCGAAAAGTCGCAAATTACAACCACATGGTTACGTTGGTGGGATCATTCAGGAAATCTTTTGCTGTGGGGCAATGAGAGAATTGAGCAGGAAAAAATACTTGTCGAGCAAGAACGCCAAAGGGCTGAACAAGAACGTGAAAGGGCTGAACAAGCTGAAGCTCAACTAGAACAAGAGCGCGTTATGCGCCAGCGTCTTCGTGACCGCCTAATGGCATTAGGCATTGATGTTGACGAAAACTGATGCAAACATGGGGTTTTTATGTTAGCAATCACTCAAGCCAACGATTCGGTTAATTTATCTATAGGGCTTGAAGACAGTCAGATCAATATGCCCTCACTAAATCATAGTTATATTTGTCTTCAAATTATCAAGCAATTGCTCGTCAATGATGAAATTGTGCCATTACCTGAGTTAACTTTGGATATTGCTAATGGTTTAACTCCCGATATTTCCGTTTTCTTGAAAAATAAGATTAAACCGAATTTGTTTCATGATATTTTGAAGTTTCCTGATAAACCAATTTTAGCGATCGAGGTAATTTCTTCTAGCCAAACTATTCAGGAAATGTTACAAAAAGCCAAGCAAATGGTCAATGAAGGGGTTAAGACAGTCTGGTTGGTGGAGCCATATAGTCAATCCGTATTTGTCAATACAATTGACAGGGAGATGCTTTTTCATGCCGAAGTGGTCAATACAAATGGCGTTATTGTTGACTTTTCTAAAATTTTTGTTTTTCAAGCTTAATATACTCCGCACGGTAATAGTTTGCGTTGTTTAGGTCAGCCCCCTTGGCCCCCCAAAATTGAGGAGAATTTTACCCTTTTCTGGGTTTAAAAATCCCCCAGCATTGGGGAATTTAAGGGGCATAAACATCTATTTATGACCGTGCAAGGTATAGATAATTAAAATTCTTATAAAAATTATGAATAGAAAAATCATTGACGAAGATTTAGAAGTCATTGCATCTGCTAATTTGCCTTGGGAAGAATTTAGAAACTCAACAGTTCTAATTTCAGGAGCTAATGGTTTTCTCCCCGCTTATATGGTTGAAACACTTCTTTGTCTAAATACAATTAGAAATTTAAATATAAAAGTTATAGGACTAGTTAGAAACAAAGAAAAGGCCCTAGCTAAGTTTTCACATTATAAAAAACGTGAAGATTTAACATTTATTGTTCAAGATGTATGTAATTCTATAGGTTGTGATGGTAAATTAGATTATATTGTTCATGCAGCCAGTCAAGCTAGTCCTAAATTTTATGGAATAGATCCTGTGGGAACTTTGAGTGCTAATACTTTAGGAACTCATAATCTTCTTCAATTAGCCAATGAAAAAAATATAAAAAGCTTTTTATATTTTAGTAGTAGTGAAGTCTATGGGCAAGTCGATGATTCTCAAATACCAACAAAAGAGAATCAGTATGGATACTTAAATCCTGCAAATTTGCGATCTTGTTATGCTGAAAGTAAAAGAATGGGTGAAACGATGTGTGTATCTTGGTTTCATCAATATAATATCCCAGCAAAGATCGTGCGACCTTTTCATACTTATGGACCAGGTATGGCTTTAGATGACGGAAGAGTATATGCAGATTTTGTGGCGGATATTTTACAAGGCAATAACATCGTAATGAAAAGTGATGGTAGTGCAAAAAGGGCTTTTTGTTACTTAGCAGATGCGGTTCAAGGTTTTTTTACTGTTTTGATGAAAGGGAGGAATGGAGAAGCCTATAATGTTGGTAATCCTGAATGTGAAGCCAGTATTTTAGATTTGGCAAATTATATGGTGAGTTTATCTCTTGAAAAAGAGTTAGTTGTTCTTAAACAAGATGTAAAAAATCAAGAATATATTAAAAGTTCAGTATCTCGTAATTGTCCTGATATTACTAAAATCAAACAATTAGGATGGATACCAACTACTTCTATTCAGGTTGGTTTTAAAAGAACATTGGAGAGTTTTTTATGAATTTAACAGACACCAGACAAAGTTATCAAGCTGATTTAATCAGTAAACATCAATATATTGATGCAATGTATCATTTTCATCAAATCCTATTTGATTACTCAAGGCTTCTTGGTGAAACGGATGTCGAGAAAATAGAAATTCTAGATGATGGGCTTCTCTTTACCTTTAAGCCTCTAGGTGTTAAGTTATTTTGCAGTCAAGCTGATAAAAGAACAGTTCCTTTTGAAACCCTCAATTTCGATAAATATGAAAAAATTGATTCTGAAATGATACTCAAGTTAATCGAACCTAATTATCATATTTTCGATATTGGAGCTAATATGGGCTGGTATAGCTTAAACATTGCCAAATTGTACCCTAATACAAAAATAAGTAGCTTTGAGCCTATCCCCTTTACATTTCGATGTCTAAAAAGAAATGTTAAAATAAATAGCGTTCAAAATATTGAAATTTATAATTTCGGATTTTCTGATGAAGAAAAAGATCTTACTTTTTACCTACAGCCAGAATCTTCTGTAAGCGCATCCTCTGCTAATATAACTGAAAGCCTAAACGCAATAGAGGTAGTTTGTAATGTAAAAAAATTAGATGACTTTATTTACAAAAACAATAGTACTGTTGACTTTATTAAATGTGATGTTGAAGGTGCTGAATTGTTTGTCTATCAAGGTGGGTTTAAATCTATACAAAAGAATTTACCAATTATTTTTACGGAGATGTTAAGAAAATGGTCGGCTAAGTTTAATTATCATCCGAATGACATTATTAATCTTTTCAAAAGTATAGGTTATCGTTGTTTTTTGGCTAGAGAAGATTGTTTTCATGAAGTTTTTTCGATAGATGAAAATACGGTAGAGACTAACTTCTTTTTCCTTCATTCAGAAAAACACTTTGAAAAAATCCAGAAATTTATTAAATATTCACAAGTAGATTTTTAGACGAATGAAAACTGATCAGCAAACAAAATTATTGAGATTGAGAAAAGCAATTCGTTCTCAATGCTTACGGATGGTTAACAGGGCTAATGCTTCCCATATTGGTAGTTGTCTTTCGATCGCTGATATATTGGCTGTTTTGTATAGTCAAATTTTAAACATTGACCCTAATAATCCTAAATCACCAGAACGTGATCGCCTGATCCTGAGTAAAGGACACAGTGCCGCAATTCTCTACGCGACCCTAGCCGAATGTGAGTTTTTTCCTAAAGAATGGCTAGATAGTTATTGTCAAGATGGATCTCCATTGACTGGACATATTAGCCACCATGTTCCTGGCGTAGAAGTCTCTACTGGCTCACTTGGTCACGGTTTGCCTATTGGCTGTGGTATGGCTCTGGCAGGTAAACGCGAAAATCAGTCTTATCGGGTCTTTGTTATACTTAGTGACGGTGAACTTGACGAGGGATCTAATTGGGAGCCTATTCTATTTTCTCCTCAACATAAGCTTGATAACTTAGTAGTGATTGTTGATTACAACAAGATTCAGAGCTTTGGCACGGTCAAGGAGATACTTGATTTAGAACCCCTGTCTGATAAGTGGAAAGCCTTTGGTTGGTCTGTTAGGGAAATTGATGGTCATGATCCCCAAAAAATCGAAGACACGTTTAAAAGCGTACCTTTTGAACAAGACAAACCTAGTGTCATTATTGCCCATACCATCAAAGGGAAAGGAGTTAGCTTTATGGAAAATCAGCTGGCTTGGCATTATAAATCCCCCAATACCGAACAATTAACCCAAGCTTTAGCAGAAGTGGAGAGAAATCCATGAGAACAGCCTTTATTAACACTCTATGTGAACTAGCAGAACAAGATGAGCGCATCTGGTTACTTTGTGGCGATCTAGGCTATTCAGTGTTAGAAGAATTTGCTACCCGGTTTCCTGAACGATATGTGAATGTGGGCATTGCTGAACAAAATATGGCAGGCATGGCGGCGGGTTTAGCTATGTCAGGTAAAACAGTCTTTATTTATTCGATAGCCAATTTTCCGACTTTTCGATGCTTAGAGCAGATTCGCAATGATATTTGTTACCATAATGCTAATGTCAAAATTGTCTCTGTTGGTAGTGGTTATACTTATGCTTCTCAAGGCTATACTCATCACGGAGTTGAAGATATAGCTGTCATGCGTGTTCTGCCAAATATGACTGTTATTGCACCTGGCGATCCTGTAGAAGCCAAACTAGCTACTAAAGCTATCTCGATTTGTGATGGTCCCTGTTACTTGCGTCTTGGTAAAGCGGGAGAACCTATTGTCCATCAAACCGAACCAGATTTTGCTATTGGCAAAGGTTTGGTTTTAAAAGAAGGAGCCGATGCTACCCTTATTAGTACGGGTGGAACATTAAAAATGGCATTAGAAGTATGGGAACAATTACAATCCCAAGGCTATTTATTCAGATTAATTAGTATGCCTACTGTTTCCCCCGCTGATCGCGCCTTAATTTTGGATTCAGCACGGCTCACTTCAAAGTTAATTACTCTAGAGGAACATGGAATAGGCGGTTTAGGAACTATCGTCGCTGAAATACTTGCCGAGTCAGGAATAACTACTGATTTCACTGCCCTGAGACTTGATCGAAATCCAGTTAAAGTAGCTGGTAGTCAGGCAATGCTTAGAGAAAAACAGGGTTTGAATTCAGAGAGGATAATCCAAATATTGAAAAATTAAATTTTCAGACAAGACAGCCAAACTTCTCGCACAGACAAGACAGCCAAACTTCTCGCAATTGCTCAACCAAGTTGATAACCTGAAAAACTTACTACTTAGTCATTTAAGGATATTTTGAGGAGATAACAACATTTAAGCAAGCGAAAGTCCCGAATTTTCAACTCAGTTCAAGCAAAAACTGATATTGGCTAAAGAATTTAGTTTTTACTTAATCAGGCTGTTTTGGGGGTTTTAAAACTTTTTTCTCTAACCCTCAATAACAAATTCCTATTAAGAAAGCCTAAAGTGCTTAGCTTAAAAATTTCGGCTCTCTTATTCCTCGTGTGATAAGTCCTACTTATCGTTTTCCAACGTTAAGCCAGGTAAGACTTTTAATGACAGCCTTGTGTAGAAACTATCAGTATCCATATCATTCTCACACCAAGTACAGGAAATCCAAATTTCTAATGAGAAAAGAGTAAGTTTGTGATTACTCTCTAACCAAGATGGCTCTACCAAACCTGTGAGGTTATAATTTTATAAAAGTCTTGCTATGAAAGGATTTCAGGCAAATTAACATTTATTCATAGCTATAATGCCTAAATACCTTTCTCTATAAGTCTTTTATAAATCTATAAGTCTTTTATAAAATTTAACTATGCAAATCACCTATCAAGTCGGCTAGAGCCACCAAGATTAAGATTTTATGATGGATAAAATTCAGCTTCTGGATATATTAATACCAACATACAACAGAGAAAAAATCTTGGTAAAGAATCTAACAAAATTAGCTGACCAAATAGAAAAGATTTCTAACAATAGTGAAATTAGAGTCATTGTTTCTGATAATGCTTCCAATGATAACACAATCTTTTCTATAGAAGCTTTGCGAGCAGAATTTCCTGCTGAATTACTTCTTTTAAAATCTCCTGAAAACAAAGGGGGAGCAAATAACGTTGTGAAGACTATGTTAAACTCAACCGCAGAATGGGTAATGTTCTTAGGAGATGACGATTTTTTGCCTGATGGATATATACAGTTTGTTATTGATCAAATTAAATCAGATAGAATTGGATGTGTGATTCCAGGCTTTAGCTCTCTTTATAAAAATGGCTCCGTAATTGTGTCAAGAACAGGTGAAAGTATCAAAACAAAACCAGGGTTATCTGCAATCCTCAAACTGTCCCAATTTGGACATCAACTAAGCGGATTAGTGGTTCACCGCAATCAAACATTGGAGGGATACCTATCTAAACCCAATTTCAGAAATATTTATCCTTTTATTTACTTTATATCATTTAATTTAAATAAATACGATGCAATTTATGCTCCTCAGTTTCAAGTACTAGTTAGTCAAGGGAATACAAAAGATTGGGGTTATGATGACTCAGGATTATTAACCGAAATATATCAGAATTATTTGAATTTATTTGAAGACCAACCAATTAAAGCAATCTTAACTTGTTTAGTTTTTACTTATAAACAACAGTGGCGGCTGCGCCTATCCAAAAATCCATTGCAAAGTGTTAGAGCTGTAAAACATATACTAACTTCTCAAAATCTTCCCTTTTATTTAAAGGTATCAATATCAATTTTTTATCCCCTTCTTTATACTGTTTTTTTGGTAAAAAGTTTATTGAGAAAAGTTTTGGTTAAAGATAAGAATTAAGTAAGACAGATAAAAAGAGTTAAGTAAGTGAGAAACTTTACTAATGAAATTTAATACTTACAAAAAACAAAGATTTCTATAATGAATTTGTCTATAAGAAAATGGTTAGCATTTGTTTTAGAAAAAATTCCTATATCCAATGTAGGAACACTCTATAGAGCGATCGCCAAAAGTATGCTGAGTCGTTACTCAGTATATCTAGTCAATTTAGTTTCAATGGCGGTTCTAGCAAGATTATTTACTCCCAAGCAATTTGGAGTCATTGGAGCAGTTTCGATCGTATCTACCTTTTTGCAAATGTTTATCGAATCAGGCTTAGGGCCTGCAATCATCAATCAAAAAGAGTTATCACATGAAGACAGAAATGGAATATTTACCCTGACTCTCCTCTTAGGTTTTTGTGCCACTCTGTTACTGCTTCTATTAGCCAATCCCATAGAATCATTTTATAGAATTGAAGGGGTCAGCCTTGTTACGAAGTATGCCGCGATCAGTGCCTTATCCTCTGGTGCTTCGATTTACGTCACAGCAACACTCAATCGTGATCGGCATTTTTTTCGTATTGCCCAAGCAGGATTGATAGCCGAAATCAGTACCCTCATAATTGTTGTTTCACTACTTCAAATTGTTTCTCCACTCCACGCCCTCGCTTCACGAATTGTCGCTATACCAACTATCAATTTTTTCATCCTTTATTACTTCTCTAAAGGAACTGAATTTGGTCAACCAAAGCTAGGCACAAAACTTTCAGCAGTGAAACCCCTCTTAGCTTTTTCGCTGTTTCAATTTGGCTTTAACTTTATTAACTTTTTCTCTAGGAATTTAGATAACATATTAGTCGGACGTTACCTTGGTGCTGTTTCATTGGGGATTTACGACAAAGCCTACGCTCTCATGCGCTATCCTCTAATGCTATTAACCTTTTCAATGACTCCAGCGATTCAGCCAGTAATGATGAGGTATGCCCATGACCCAATTCAAGCAGAAAAAATCCACAGTGATTTTGTTTTCAAACTATCTTTTATTGGCATCGCGGCTGGGCTTAACGTTTTAGTATTCAGTAAATGGATAGTGCTGATTTTACTCGGTAATCAATGGACAGAAGTTATTCCGATTATTAATATTTTAGCTCTTTCAATCCCCATCCAAGTTGTTTTATCCACTAGCGGAAGTTTCTTTCAGGCAATGAATCGCCCAGATATACTTTTTTTGAGTGGATTTTTATCGGCAATCCTGATGGTAATTGCAATTGTTTATGGGATTATTGTTCAGCGCGATATGATTCTATTGTCATGGAATCTATTGTTGGTTTTTAGTCTAAGTTTCTTTCAAGCTTACTATTTTTTATATAAATATTGTTTTCAAAAAAATGTAATTACCTTTTTGCAAAAAATTGCAGTTCCTATATTTTTACAACTTTTTATGATCTCAGCTTATGCTTGGTTGAGCTTAAGATAATTTATTTTTATGAAAATAGTTCATGTCGTTGGAGGAGATTTAAGAAAAGGTGCTCATAAAGGAGCTTTATGGTTACATCAAGGACTTCGAGATATTGGCGTTGAATCATCTCTTTTAACGGCCTATACTGAAGAAACTTTTGGTGGTTTTTCAAACAATTTTGGCGATTCTTCAATATATTCTCTGAGTACTTCTAATACAAGATATGTTAAACTCCTCTTCCGCAGTCAATTAGACAAAATTGCCCTTCTGCCTTACCACTACGACAAAAAACGTCCTTTCAGTACTGGTTTTTTTGGTGGTTCTGTTAGCGATCATCCTTTAATTCGGGATGCTGATATTATTAACATTCATTGGGTCTCCAAAGTACCTATAAGCCTTTATGATATGAGCCGATTGCGATCGCCAGTAGTTTTAACATTAAGGGATATGTGGCCTTTCACAGGAGGATGTCACTATGCAATGGAATGTGATCGATATTTAGAAGGATGTGGTCAATGTCCTCAGTTAGGTAGTAACAGTAGGTTAGATTTATCAAAACTAGTCGCTAAAGCTAAAGCTCATTGGCTTCCTAAAAATTTGACTTGTGTGGGAATCAGTAATTGGATCAGTGAGTGCGCAAAAAAAAGTTTTATCTTCAAAAATCAGACTATACACACTATTAGTAATTGTATTGACACAGATGTTTTTTCACCTATTTCAACTCCTATTGCTCGAAATATATTAAATTTGCCGACTGATCGTCAGATTATTCTAGTCGGTGCTGAATCTGTAACTAATTTCTATAAAGGTTTTGACCTATTTTTAGAGTCTTTGCATCTTTTGAAAGACTACGATCCTTTAGTCGTATTTTTTGGAAAAATATCTACTGGGATTATTAATTTAATTCCTTTTGAGACTCTCTCCTTAGGTTATATAAATGATGACCGATTACTGAGAATTGTTTATAGCTCTGCCGATGTATTTGTTGCTCCTTCCAAACAGGAAGCTTTTGGTAAAACGTTAGCTGAGTCTATGGCTTGCGGTACCCCAGTTGTTTGTTTTAATACAACAGGACCAAAAGATATTGTTAAACATCAATATTCTGGTTATAAGGCAAAAGCTTTTGACACTGCCGACTTAGCTCAAGGCATAATTTGGGTGTTACAAAATTCTGAATCCCGAAATTTAAGACCATATTCTCGTAGCCATACTGTTAAAAATTTCAGTAAAGAGATAATAGCAAAAGAAACATATAAGCTCTATTCGTCTATTTTGAGTAAGATTTATGAAAATAAAAATTAATGAAGCCTCCCCGTTGCTTACAACGGGCTATTATATTAAATTTATTTATACAGTTTCAGTAAAAATTTTCAATCAGCATTGCTTAATCAGGTGATAAGATCAAATTTCACATATGTCTAAAAAATAGCTATGAACCAATATTTTGAAAATTGAGTATTCAAAAATTCATACTACAAATACAACACCAAGTTCAACTTTTCGTACAAAATCTAAGCAGTTACTACTTCATGACAAATCTTAGAATCATAAATAAACCCTATAATTCTAAGAAATTAGAAAAGATATTATCTCGCCTTGATCGTTACAAGTACTCTATTTTACTTTTTGGCCTTTTTATTTGGATATTAATACCAATACTAGGTGTTTTTCCCCTACTTTTTTTCATTCAGTTAAGTATTTTAAAACCCTCAGTTAAAACGACAAAGTTTTTAAATGCCTTCGTTTTACTCTGTATTTTGGTCACTTTGTCCATATTCAATTCCTCATTTAAACCATTTTCTGATACTCTCGTTTATATTCAGGCATATTCAGAGCTAGGAAATAAATCAATTTTTGATGTAGCGATCAGTTTGCATAAAAATAATGATTTCATTCTTTACTTAATTGCATATCCAATATACTTATTAAGTAATTCTTCCTCCTATTGGTTTCTTTTTATTAATACTCTTATCATAAATTCTTTAACTATTATAGTTTCTAAAAAAGTTTCTCCTAAATATTATCCGATAATTCTTATTCTTACTTTTAGTTCTACTTTTTTTGTTACTCAGAATTTTCTCATGAGACAATTTTTGAGTAATATTTTTCTGCTTTTTGCATTAGCTTATATAAATGACAAATTAATTTTTCTATTCATTTTTGGATTATTCGCATCTGCTTTTTCTCACAGCTCGAATATTTTTTTGGTACTAATTCTCTTGACCATAAGATTCCAGCCTCATATCACAAAGATGTTGTATGCGTCTCTTTCCTTCTCGAAAAAAGAAATCAAACGCTTCAACACAAGAATATTTGTACTGACTTTATTTTTTCTTGTTTTCGTGTCTATTGTTTTTGCTGTATTAACTATTGTTTATTCCTCCGCAACATTTTCGACAATTAGCGGTTTCTTTGCTAGTAACGCTTCACGTATTGGCATAGACGTTTCACGCCTAGATTCATATTCGGGGTACTCTAATGAAGAAGGTATTCCGAATATAACTATATCCATTATTGAGTCAATAACAATACTTTTCCTAGTGTTATTTTATTTTACCCCTATTAAAGGAAAATACAATAACTTTTCTGATTTTGGATTTCTTGTCGTGCTTCTTTACAATATTTTCGGTTTTCTCCTCACTTTTTTTGCTGGATTTGTTTGGCGAACTTCATTTTTGTTTATCTCCTTATCAGGAATATTCTACAAATTAATACTTGATAGACAAAAAGAGAGAGAAAGTATATACTTTCTTTTTTTGTTGTTGTTTTTGATAATCTTGAAGATCTCAAATTTTTTCAGGTTTTTATATTTTGCTAATTCAAATAGTATGTTTCGTTTTTTTGATGGCGACCCACTTCAAAAAAATATATTTGACTATTTTAATTATTTGTATAGTATTCTATCTTTAAATTAAAATTAAATTTATCAATTAAATTTATCTTATTCCAAATACATAGTTACACCAAATACCACCCTATGAAGTTAGATTTAAATTCTTTTTTAATCAACTTATCTGAAGCCTCTTCTGATTTACCGACTTTCTTTAAGAAAGTTTTCAATCAATCTTTAGTATCTTTTATACTATGTAAAAATCTAAAGTCTTTCGCTCAAACTGATCAGGGAAAAAAGATTGCTAGAATAATTGATGTTGGTGCAAACGAAGGACAATTTGCTTTCATGGCGAGATATTGTTGGCCTCATGCACAAATTGACTGCTTCGAACCTGACCCTAATGCCTTCAAATTATTAGAAGCTAACCATAAAAAAGATAAATTAATACAAGTGACTAACTGTGCCTTGGGAAATTTACCAGGTGAACTTTCTCTCAATCTTGGAATTACAAGTGCTCAAAATTCTTTTTTAGTTGAGTATGGAAAACCAACTAAAGGAAATATATTAGTAGAAGTAAAAACTTTAGATAATATCTATTCAAATATTAATTTGTCGAATAGTCTATTAAAAATTGATGTTCAAGGCTTTGAAATAAAAGTTATTGAAGGGGGGGTGCATATCTTAAACCACATAGATTTTATCTTATTAGAAGTTTCTTTAGGTGAGTTATTTGAAGGTGGAGTCCAGATTGATGAAATTTGGTCTCTTTTAAGAAAAAAAGGATTTGTCTATCATCGAATCCTTGATCAATACAAAGACCCGGTAACAAAACAAATACTTCAAATGGATGTTCTTTTTCAAAAAAAATAAGATCTTTGCAAGAAGCCTTATCTGTTTTTGTACTAGTGCTTTTTGTAATAATAGCAAAATTCTCAAAATAAGAAATTCATGAAAGTTTCTATTATTGTTCCTAACCGTAACTATGCACAGTACTTAAGAGACTGTCTGGATAGCATTGTTATGCAGACTCATCAGAATATAGAAGTTTTGCTTGCCGATGGTGGATCTGATGATGGAAGTATTGAAATATTGACTGAATACTCAGAAAAGTATGGCTGGAAAATCTATAGTTATCAAGATAGTGGGCAAGTTGATGCCATTAATAGAGGTTTACAATTATCAACTGGAGATATTCAATGTTGGCTTAATTCTGATGATTTTTTCTTATCTAATAAGTCGCTAGAAAAAATTGTTAATATATTTCAAGAATATGCAAGTGTTGATATAGTAACCTTAGGAGGATATTATACAGATTCAAGCGGTCATTTTTTAAGACCATCTAAACTTCTTACTCACCCTTTTTTTCGTCAGTCAGATCTACCACGTAGAGGAGGAGGTCTGATTCAGCCATCTACGTTTTGGAAATCCCATGTGTTTCATGACATCGGATTAAATGCTAGCTTCCCATATAGCTTTGATACCCTTTTTTTCCTTCAAGCTAATATTAAATTTAATTTGTTAGTCAATCAAGATATTTATATTTCAGGCTACAGGCTCCACGGAAGCAATCTGTCCATTGGAATAAAACCTACAAGAATCGCAGAACTTGCGAATCTTAATGCAGAATTTTTTGGTTTCGGATTTCGTTTTGCTTATCTTAAACTCTTGTCTTATTTTTTCAATTGTATTGAAAAACTTCCTTTCTTCGCTACTCCAATCAAAAATCTAGTGTATTATATTAATAATTTTTTAAGTTATCTCTCGCTTTACTCAATACCAAGCATTTGAGCTTTATCCAAAGACTTCTCAAATAATAAATTCATCCATCAATCCAAGTCTTTATATTAGTGTAACCATGATGTCAAAAATACTCATTACTGGAAGTTCAGGCTTTATTGGTAGTCATCTCTTGGAAACCTTTCTACAAAAAGGTGATCCTGTTTTAGGGCTAGATAAAGATCCTCCTCAAAAATCATCTCATCATCCTTTCTTTGTCCAATGCAACATTCTTGATGCTGAACATCTATCTAGAATAATTAATGATTATTCTCCTGATTGTGTATTTCATCTTGCGGCACGCATTGATCTCGACGAAAAAAAAGATATAAGAGGATACACAAGTAACATTGAAGGAGTTAAGAATCTAATACTTGCTATTCAATCTACATCTAGCGTAAGAAGATGTATTTACACCTCCTCTCAATTAGTTTGTAAAGTCGGCTATGTTCCCAAAGATGAATATGAATATGCGCCCAATACTCTATATGGTGAAAGTAAGGTTTTAACAGAAAAAATTGTCAGAGAAAATGATGGAGGAGGTGTGGATTGGTGCATCGTTCGGCCTACTACAGTCTGGGGGCCAGGTATGAGTCTTCACTATCAACGCTTTTTAAAAATGGTTAATCAAGGACGTTATTTTCATATTGGAAACTCATCTTTATACAAGTCTTATAGCTATATCGGTAATATAGTTTATCAATACAAAAAACTAATGGAAGCCCCAACAGAATTAATTAATAAAAAAACTTTTTATTTAGCTGATTATGAGCCTCTCTCTCTTCGACATTGGATTAACTTAATACAGAAGGAGATGGGAGCAAAAGCAATCCCAACTTATCCTGAAGAATTAATGAGATTTTTGGCATTACTTGGAGATATTTTATCAAAAACTGGAATTAAAAGCTTTCCATTTAATAGTTTTAGATTAAATAATATTTTAACTGAATATATTTTTGACTTATCTGAAACAGAGAAGGTTTGTGGAGAGTTACCGTTTAGCATTGAAGAAGGTGTTAAAGAGTTAGTAGTTTGGTTGAAAAATGAGAAAATTATTACTTAGCTTCGTAGTTTTTTTTTGATAAAAATTGATGTGTATGTGTGTTAAAAATAAAATTAATAATGAAAATCTCTATTATTACGGTTGTGTATAACAATAAATCTACTATTGATTATGCGATAAAATCTATACTTAATCAAAGTTATCCAAGTATTGAGCATATTGTTATTGATGGAAGCTCAACAGATGGAACTATTGAAGAAATCAAAAAGTATGGTGGCAAAATAGCTAAATTTATCTCTGAGCCAGATAAAGGTATTTATGATGCCATGAATAAAGGGTTAAAACTAGCAACTGGAGATCTTATTGGGATTTTGAATTCTGATGATTTCTATGCAAATGATAATATAATTTCTGAGATTGTTGATGAATTTAAAAAGAAACAGGTTGATATAGTTTTTGGCGATATTGTTTTTGTAAAACCTGAAAATTTAGATAAAGTTACTCGATATTATAGCTCTGCTAACTTTCATCCTAAAAAGTTCGCTTGGGGATGGATGCCTGCTCATCCTAGCTGCTTCTTAAAAAGAGAAGTTTACGAAAAGTATGGTAATTTTAAGACTGATTATAAAATTGCGGCTGACTATGAAATATTAACTCGCTTTATGGCTAAATATGGTATTTCCTATAGTTATATTCCAAAAGTTTTTGTAAAAATGCGGACAGGTGGAGTCAGTAGTGCCAATTTAAAAAGTAATTGGATTTTAAATCAAGAAATTGTTCGCGCCTGCCGAGAGAATGGTATTCAAACCAGTATGCCCCAAGTATTATTAAAATACTTCATCAAAATCTTCCAGCTTTTACCCCAATTACGATGAGTAATATAGTCACAGGGACAAGAAAATTTTGGGATAACCCTTAAAAATAGCACTGAACCATGGTTTTAACTACATACAAATGGACAAATGATAAATATCACCAAGCCATTGATAGTGGCCTTTTTGTAAATGATCCCGTAGAATTGTTAAGGGGAGAAATTATCGTCATGGCACCAGAAAGGGAGCCTCATGCTTATTATAATACTGAAGTAGCTGACTACCTGAGAAACCAATTGCATGGCAGAGCCAAAATTAGAGACGCAAAGCCGATTACCTTACCCAATAACTCCGAACCAGAGCCAGATATTGCTGTTGTTCAACCGCTCGGTAAAGAGTACCTGCAACACCATCCTTACCCAGAGAACATTTTTTTTATTATTGAATTTTCTCAAGCAACTCTTAGTAAAGATCTAATTATTAAAAAAAACATTTATGCTGAGTCGGGCATAAAAGAATATTGGGTTGTTGATTTACAAAATTTGCAATTGAAAATATTCAAAAATTTAGTAGAACAAAAATATACATCGGAATTAACCTTAGAATCTGGCATTATTTGCCCTCTTGTCTTTCCTGATATTATGATAAATGTACAGCGTTTAATTAGCCCCTAAGTACATGAAATCTTTAGGTTATAAGGATTACGCATTGACAAAATTAAAATATAACAGAGTTGTTGGGGGAATAAACGTAGAAATTTATCAAAACTTTGTCAGATAAACACTTTGGTAATTTTTACATATATTCGTTAAATTTACTGCTGGATAAGTATTTCAGCAATTTTTATGTTATTACCCAGCAGGTCTAATATTTTAGTAACCGGTGCAACAGGATTCGTCGGTAAGCCCCTCTGTGATCGCCTAATTGAGCAAAATAATCCTGTCACTGCCACCATCCGCTTATCTGAAGATCAACAAAAACTTCCCCCAACTGTTAAAAGCGTACTTATTAAATCCCTAACCCCTCCCCTACCCACAAAAGACCTGGAAAATATCCAAGCGATCATTTATTTAGCCGCCAGAGTCCATCAGCTAAATGATCGTAGCCCTGATGCCCTCAATGCCTACCGTGAAATTAATACCCATGCAACATTAAATCTTGCTCACCAAGCTGTACAGGCTGGTGTTCGACGTTTTATTTATTTGAGTTCCATCAAAGTCAATGGTGAAAGTACAACTGGCAGAGTAGCTTATACAGAGCGAGATACTCCCAATCCTATTGATCCTTACGGGCAGAGTAAATGGGAAGCAGAACAAGAGTTGTTAGAACTGGCTCTCAATAGTGATCTTGAGGTAGTCATCCTGCGACCGCCTTTAATTTACGGCCCTCAAGTCAAAGCTAACTTCCGGCAATTACTAAAACTTGTTGATAAGGGCTTGCCTTTTCCCTTTGCTTCTATTGATAACTCCCGTAGCCTGCTCTACGTTGGTAATCTGGTGGATGCCATCATTACCTGCATTGACCACCCTAAAGCCAAAAATCAAACATTTCTGGTCAGTGACGGCCAAGACCTCTCGACCCCGGATCTAATCCGTCACATTGGCAAAGCCCTCGATAAACCCACCAAACTACTGCCTTTTCCCCCAGCCTTGCTTAAACTCGCCGCCACCAGTATCGGCAAAGGTGATATAGCAAACCGCCTGTTAGGCTCTCTTCAAGTAGATAGTCGTAAAGTTAGAGAAACGCTAAATTGGCAACCCCCTTATACGGTCAATGAAGGACTAAAAATCACAGCAGACTGGTTTTGCAAAACGGTAAAAGAGCAAGAATAAATACTCATTGATAGTTTTAACTAATTAGTGGGCTAGAATAACGAGAAATTAATGTAATACAGCTATGCAAGCCTTACTTCAATGGACAATCCTAGATTATCACGAGTTAATTGACAGAGGATTGCTAAATGGCAAGAAAGTAGAACTTTTAGACGGTAATATCGTCACTATGTCCCCTGAAAGTCCACTCCACAGTTATACAAATAGAACTAGCGCAGAGTATCTAAGACGGAAATTAAATTCTTTGGCTCTGGTGATAGAAGCCCATCCCATTACCCTCAGTCGTTCGGAACCAGAACCCGATATCGCGATTGTTGCTTTACCCCAAGAGTGTTACCGCGATCGCCATCCCCAAGCGTCCGACATTTTTTGGTTGGTTGAGATTGCCGATACGACTTTAACCTATGACCTTAACGGGAAGAAGCAAATTTACGCTACTGAAGGAATCAAAGAATATTGGGTTGCAGATCTAACGGAGCGTCAATTGTTCGTCTTCCATGAGCTAAAAAACAACGATTATAACCTCCAACAACGCTACACAGAGGGAACAATTTTTCCTCAAGCCTTTCCCACCATAAAAATATCAATACAAGAACTATTTAACTGGTAGTTGCCCATGGCCCTTACTGTTACTATTCCTCGTATTCAAATCGCCCCTGGTAGTCACCTCTCTATTCCCGATGTATCCTGGCACGACTTTACAACTTTGTTAGAAGACTTAGGGGAAAAACGCCATGCACGCCTTGCTTACTATCAAGGTTTGTTAGAGATAATGTCCCCCTTAGCCCTGCATGAAAAACCTAACCGCCTCATCACGGACATTGTTAAAACCATTTTGGAATGCCAGGAACGGGACTGGGAAGATTTTGGTTCTACTACGCTTAAGCGGCCCAAAATAGCTGGTATAGAGCCTGATACTTGCTTCTATATCCAAAATGCGACTCTGATGAGAGCAGATAAAAATCTGGATCTCAGTCAATCTCCTCCTCCTGATTTGGCGATTGAATGTGACCTAACCTCCAGAACTGTTATAGACGCTTACCACGCCCTTCAAGTCCCCGAAGTTTGGATTTATGCTAATGAAGAACTGACTATTTATCTCTACTCAAGAGATAGTTATCATAACAGTCAGCAGAGTCAGATTTTCCCAGGTTTACCTATAGCAACTATGATTCCCCAATTAATTCAAAAAGCTTATCAAATTGGAACAAGGAAAATGTTAGGCGAATTAAAGACGCAACTGAAATAAATACTATTCATGGTAAATTTTCTCTTTTTAAGATTGCTGACTCGCTCCCTAGTTTTTTCCGGGAATATAAAAAGTTAACTGATTCTAATCCTCTAACTCCCTTCGCCGACTATGGCTACCCTCATCACCCCCCCCAAAATTGCCCTTATCCTCCCCAACCAAGACCAATTGCCCTCCGATGACAATCAGACGATGGAAACCCAACGCCATAAAATGCAAATGGATTTACTGATTGAAGGGCTAGATGGCTGGCTAGAGCAACGACAGGAGGGTTATGTAGGGGGCAATATGTTTATCTATTACAGCCAAACCCAGATTAAATCCCAAGACTTTAAGGGGCCTGATTTTTTTGCAGTAACTGGTGTGCCCACAAAAGAACGCAAATCCTGGGTCGTATGGCAAGAAGAAAAAGCTCCAGATGTCGTGATTGAATTGCTATCAGAAAGTACTGCTCAATACGGCAAAACGGAAAAAAAAGGGTTTATCAGGACAAAATTCGGGTAAGTGAGTATTATTGGTATGACCCTTGGCATCCCGATGACTTTGCAGGTTTTAGCCTTAATCACGGCCAGTATGAACCGAAAGCATTCACTGAGCAGGGCTGGTTAATCAGTGAGTCCCTGGGATTAGCATTAGTGCGCTGGGCGGGAAGCTATCGTAACGTGGAAGCAACTTGGTTACGCTGGGCTTCCTTGGCAGGAGAGATTTTGCCCACAGGGCAGGAGTTAGCCCGTCGGGAACGGCAGCGAGCGGAACTTTTAGCTGACAAACTACGGGAGCTAGGAATTGATCCCGATGATTTGTAACGGCTAAATTTGCAGCTGGTTTTGAACTAGCTTCTTCGCCAGAGGATTAAAAATTACAACAGAATTAGTAAAAAATGTCGAATTTCTATGGTGAGCAATCTTATTGCTAGACCGTTGACACTTGATGAATTTCTGGAGCTACCTGAAGTTAAACCGGATTGGGAATTTATGAAGGGAGAAATTGTTCAGAAACCCATCCCCAAGGGAAGACATAGTCGCTTACAAGGGAAACTATGCAATGTCATCAATAATTTAGTGGAAGAGACGAAGATTGCCTACGCTTTTCCCGAATTAAGATGTAGCTTTGGGGATCGCTCGATTGTGCCAGATATTGCTGTTTTTCAGTGGCAGAATATTCCTTTTTTGGTTGATGGAGAGGTTCCAGATCGCTTTAATTTACCGCCCAATTGGATCATTGAGATTCTTTCTCCTGAGCAACAGCCCAATAAGGTAATTGGCAATATTCTGCATTGTATGCAGTACGGTACTGCATTAGGCTGGTTTATAGATCCCGATGATCGCAGCGTTTTAAGCTTTCGCCAGGAACAGCAACCCCGACTGATTGAAGGTGAAGAAATTTTACCAAGTTTGGAGAATATTGCTCTGAATATGACAGCCAATCATCTGTTTGCTTGGCTAAACATGGGAAATCAGGATAAAGACTCCTGAATGGAGGTTGATTAGAAGCGGTGTTTAATGCTCAAATGGTTTTCCTATTTTCTTTTTTGGCAAGTTTTCTTGCGTCTCTGGCACTGACGGGCGGGGTAAGAGACTATGCTTTAAAACAGCAGTTAATAGATATTCCCAATGCTCGGAGTTCTCATCAACTACCCACACCGAGAGGAGGAGGAATAGGCTTTATTGTAGCATTTTTTAGTGTTTTATTCTTGTCCTATTGGGTTCCTGCATCAGGCTTTTCACCCGATTGGTTTCTTTTCCCGACTTTACTTCCTTTAGCGATTACTGGATTTTTAGATGATCGCTATAATTTGCCTTCCAGTCTGCGTTATACCGTGCAATTAACGGTGGCGGCGATCGCTGTTTGGCATTACGGCAGTTTTCCACAACCCTGGTTCAATTCGTTGGGAACAGTAGGGCTTGTATTCGCCCTGGGATTGACAGTCATTGGCTTTACGGCTTTGGTGAATTTCTATAATTTTATGGACGGTCTGGATGGATTCATTACCACTGTAACCATTAGCCAATTAGGTTTTATTGCGTTGTTCTTAAATCAACCGATTTGGTGGTTACTGATTGCGGCTTTATTGGGTTTTCTTTATTGGAATTGGTCGCCTGCAAAAATTTTTATGGGGGATGTGGGGAGTACTGTTTTAGGGGCGGTCGTGGCGATCGCCCTATTGCAAGTCTCCGATGTTAGCCTCGCCTGGTCAAGTTTAGCGATTACATTACCGATCACAGCCGATACTATTTATACGATTTTTGTGAGATTACGTAAGGGAGAAAATATTTTTCAAGCTCACCGTTCTCATATTTTTCAGCGTTTACAACAGTCGGGCTGGTCTCATGCTCAGGTAACATTAACCTATGGGTTCTTAACTCTGGTAATTGCTGGTTTAATTACGCTTTGGGGAAGTTATGGGGCGATCGCCAGTCTCTTGTTAACCTTGTTTGGCCTAATTAGCGCCGAGTTTTACTTAAAAAGTCATACCACGTCGGTAACGACAATGACTTAAAAAGAGCTGATAATATCAACCAGGCTGTTATCAACCCCTAGCGGGCGACGACCATGCAAACCCTTATCTCTCCTTCCCCTAAATTCGAGCTACTCCTTCCGGATCAAGATCAACTTCCTTACGACGACAACGAAACGATGGAAACTCAGCGCCATAAAATGCAAATGGATTTGCTGATTGAAGGGTTAGATACTTGGTTGGAACAACGGGAAGATGGTTATGTTGGCGGCAATATGTTTGTCTATTTCAGTCAAGCCCAAATTAAATCCCAAGATTTTAAAGGGCCAGATTTTTTCGCAGTTACAGGGGTATCAAAGAAAGAACGCAAATCCTGGGTTGTGTGGCAGGAAGAAAAAGCTCCGGATGTGATTATTGAACTCCTCTCGGAAAGTACTGCTTCCTACGATAAAACAACCAAGAAAGCGGTTTATCAAGACAAACTGAGGGTCAGTGAATACTACTGGTATGACCCTTGGCATCCTGAAGATTTTGCGGGCTTTACGCTGGTTCATGGTCAATATCACCCCAAGGAATTGAATGATCAGGGTTGGCTGATGAGTAAGGCTTTAGGCTTGGCCCTAGTGCGTTGGTCAGGAGTCTATCGCAGTGTGGATACAGTATGGTTACGTTGGGCAACCTTAGAGGGAGAAATCCTGCCCACAGGCCAAGAATTCGCTCAACAAGAGCATCAAAAGGTTGAGCAGGAACGCCTACGGACTGAACAAGAACGCCTACGCGCCGAACAGGAACACTTGCGAGCCGAACAGGAATGCTTACGGGCTGAACAAGAACGCCTACGGGCGGAGAACCTTGCCGCGAAACTTCGGGAATTGGGCGTTGACCCTGATAATCTGTAGTCGAACGTTCAAACTCGGTTTAACTTTGTCCACCGTAAGAACCAGCCGATAATTGCTAGTGACTTTTAACGTAAATATCTAAAGTTGGTGTTTTTTTGTGAAACAATAATGGTTGAAATTACCAAAATTAGATCCTGAAATTGTCTTGGCGGCCATTCTCGATTACGATAGCAAGCGTTATATCGCAACCAAAAAAGAGGTCATTATGGGTCGCCAATACGATGTTTATGGGTTAGGAAATGCCCTAGTAGATATGGAATTTGAAGTGACGGCTGAACAGCTACAACAATTAGGGATTGATAAAGGGGTGATGACGCTAGTGGATGAAGAGCGAGAAAATGAATTAATTGCCCAATTACATCATCAACTCGGCAAACAAACGGGCGGGGGATCGGCGGCTAATACGATGGTTGCTCTGAGTCAGTTGGGGGGTAAGGGTTTTTATTCCTGTAAGGTGGCGAATGATGAAACGGGGCGTTTTTATTTGCAGGATTTACAAGCCTGTGGATTGGCGACTAATTCCCATGAAGAGACGGAAACGGGCAAAACGGGAAAATGTTTGGTGTTGATTACGCCAGATGCCGATCGCACGATGAATACGTTTTTGGGCATTACGGCCAATTTATCAGAAAAGGAATTAGTACCGGGGGCAATTGAAAATGCTGAATACCTTTATTTAGAGGGATATTTAGTGACTTCGGATACGGGGCGAGCCGCCGCGATTAAGGCGAAAGAAATTGCTGAGGCCGCAGGGGTAAAAACCAGTTTTTCCCTTTCTGATCCGAATATGGCCAAGTTTTTTAAGGATGGTTTACTGGCAATGATTGGTTCTGGGGTAGATTTTCTCTTTGCGAATGAAGCCGAAGCCATGACCCTAGCAGATACCCAAAATTTGGATGAGGCGATCGCCTATTGTAAAACGTTAGCCCAAGGATTTGCCATTACCCAGGGAGCTAAAGGTTCGATCATTTTTGATGGAGAAAATTTGTTAGAGATTCCCACCACACCTGTCCATGCTATTGATACGGTAGGGGCAGGAGATATGTATGCAGGAGCTTTTTTGTATGGTTTAACCCAGGGATTTGGTTATGAAAAAGCAGGAAAATTAGCATCTCTTTGTGCGGCCAAAATTGTGACTTGCTATGGGCCAAGGTTAAGCACTGAAGATTTACAAACCTTACTCAAACAAGTTTAAGCAGATATTAAGGCATTAACTGAGTCGCCAAAATTTGGCCTAGGGCAATTCCTCCATCATTAACTGGAATTTGCTGAGGCCAAGCGACTTTAATATTTTCTGAGTTGAGGGTTTGAATGGTTTTGGTTAATAAATACGCATTCTGAAAACAGCCGCCCCCCAGGACAATCGTTTTGAGATGTAACATTTGACTCATTTGTTGAATTAATTTAACTAAACTATGATGAAATTTTCGGGCGATCTTGGATTGATCTTCTGAGTTGATTAAATCCTCAAGAATGCTTTGAATGACAGGTTGCCAATCAATTTGCCAATTATTTTCAGTGTCTCTTTCTAGGGTAAACGAATAACACTCTGGCTCTATTGTTGAATCCTCCAGCAAGTTAGGATTATCATTTTGCAGAACTAAGGATTCTAAGGCGATCGCGGCTTGTCCTTCAAAGGAAGCAACGGGATATGAACCTAACAAGGCGGCAACTCCATCAAATAAACGTCCCATACTAGAGGTTAAGGGACAATTAATCGAGCGGGTCAATAATTGGGAAAATAGCTCTAGTTCTTGCTTAGAAAAGTAATCTTGAATGGTTTGAGGTAGGAGAATATTAGCCGATTTTAATAAACTCAAAGCAATTCTTCTGGGTTCTTTTATGGCCGCTTCTCCCCCGATTAAAGGAAAGGGTTTTAAATAGGCAACTCTTTGCCAATGGTTAGCCTCAACCCATAAAAATTCCCCCCCCCAAAGGGTGTTATCTAAGCCATAACCAGTCCCATCCCAGGCAACTCCTAAGACGGGAAAATTTAATTGATGTTCAGCGACCACAGATAAAATATGAGCATAGTGATGTTGAACAGGGTGAATCGGTAAATTTTGGGTTTGAGCATAATGGCTAGAGCGATAATGGGGATGTAGATCCCTGGCGATTATCTCAGGTGTTAAGTCATATAAATCTTGCAAACTATGAATCGTTTTTAAAAAGGCTTGATAACTTAAAGCATTACTCAAATCGCCAATATGTTGACTTAAATAAACCTGATTATTGAGGGCGATCGCCACTGTATTTTTGAGTTGTCCTCCTACGGCTAAAATAGATTTCGGTGAAGTGACCGGCGGGAGTTTAATGGGATAGGGAGCGTAACCCCTCGCTCGACGTAATACCATCACTTTATCCAGAATAATGCGGGCAATAGAATCATCTATCGGGCGAAAAATAGGGCGATTATGTACTAAGAAACCATCGGCAATACCGGCTAATCGGGTTAAGGCTTCTTGCTCATCGGTACAAAGGGGTTCATCAGACAGATTGGCACTGGTTGCTACAAGGGGAAAATTTAAAAAATTTAATAACAAATGATGAAGCGGTGTATAGGGTAACATGACCCCTAGATAGGCATTATCTACGGCAAGATTATTGGCTAATTCCTCATGTTTGTTCAATGGAGCATGAATTGGCTTTTTTCGGAGCAAAACAATCGGAGAAGCAACGGATAAGAGTAATGCTTTTTCTTGATCATTAACCCAACAATGTTGTTGAATTTGTTCAAGATTAGGATACATTAACGCTAACGGTTTATGGGGTCTTCCTTTGCGATCGCGGAGTTTTTGAACGGCTTCACGGTTTCTTGCATCTACCATTAAATGAAAACCCCCTAATCCTTTTACTGCGATAATTTCTCCCTGTTTGATTCTCTCAACGGTTAAGAATAAGGCTTCATGTTGCTGTGCTAAAATCTCGCCATTACTGTGCCAAAAGGCTAACTGAGGTCCACAATTAGGGCAAGCATTCGGTTGAGCATGAAAACGGCGATCGCGGGGATTATGATATTCAGCTAAACATTGCTCACACATCACAAACTGCTTCATCGTCGTTAACGGGCGATCGTAGGGTAAATCTTCAATAATGCTGTATCTTGGCCCACAATTTGTACAGTTAGTAAAGGGATAACCATAACGGCGATTATTCGGGTCAAAAATTTCCGCTAAACAGTCATTACAGGTAGATAAATCCGGTAAAACCGTAGTTTGTTTAGCTCCTCCTCCACTTTCCCGAATCGTAAAATCTGGATAACCATAAAAAGCTAATTCCGTTACCGTAATTTTCTCAATCTGCGATCGCGGTGGTTTATTCTGTTCTAATTGCTGCAAAAATTGCGTTAACTTGTCGGCTTCTCCTTCAACTTCGATGTTGACCCCCTGGGCAGAATTATTTACCCAACCGTAGAGATTTAACGATTCTGCTAAACGAAAAACAAAGGGGCGAAAACCTACCCCTTGAACGGCTCCTTCTATTAAAATAGCGAATCGCTTCATTTTCTTCTTTAAATTTCTTATGCTTGAGCCTCCAATTTAGTTAAGCGACTTTTGAGTTCTTGATTTTCCTGTTTTAGTTGTTCGACGACTTCGCGTAATTCTTGAAGAGATTTCTCAGCCCCTAATTTACTTTGCACCTTAGCAATGGCTTCCTCTGCTAACCGACGGGCGCGACCATCAGGGGTTTGATTCGCTAAAGTTTGCAAAATGTTGATCGCCTGGGGAGTTTCCATCTTGCTTAGGGCCGTGATAACAGCGACTTCTGTTAAGAAAAAAGTTTCCTGGGCGATCGCCGTTAAACGTTCCAAAATAGCCGTTAATTGTTCGGGAGATTGTCCAGTAGAAACGGGGCCAAGGGCACGAATAGCGGCTAATCGTAAAGGTTGGGGAACGCCTAATTCTGTATATTGGGCAATAATTTGTGCGGCTGAGGAGGAGGTTTTTAATTGACTTAATCCAGCGATCGCCCCACAACGCACGACTTCATTCCAGCCGGCACGGTTTGTTAAGACTTGTTCCAAAAGCGAGATCACTTTTGCTTCTTTGTCTTTTAAAAGACTGCCGATGATGGCTCCCAATCCCCTAGCGACTTCGGCTTCTGTGTAATAGCTGGCTTCACCCTTTTCTAAACAAGATTTGAGCGTTTCGTAGGCAGGTAAAATTTTAAATTGACTTAAACTTTGTAAAATTGCTTTGCGAACTTTAGGATGTTCTTCCGTTTTTAAGATTTCAATTAATGCCCAGGCCGATTGTTCCAGTTTAATATTAGCGAACTGTTCCGCAATTTCGACCCTGACCGCCCAAAAGGTTTCATTTTTTAACTGCTCTTGGAAACACTGAATCACTCCCATTCCCCCCTTTTTAGCCAAGGCGATCGCCGAGTGAATCCGGGCAATAGGGTCGGGATCAAATTGTAATTGGGCTTTTAATTCGGGAAGAGGATAATCTAATTCAACGGTTTTTAAGAAAGCATTACCCACATCAAAGCTAATAAAATCAGGTTTGCGGTCTAAGGGGAAATAAAAAGTCTGTTCCCGTTCTTTGATGGATAAATTTAAGACTTTGCGGGTGATCTCTTGACCTTGAAGAAAATTAAACGCCACCGGTAAAGTTAAATCAAATAATTCTTCATAATTACTATCGGGTTTTGCCTGGGTTTGTCGCACTGTTAATTTGGCTAAAGAACTGTCAGCTTCCCAACTGTAAGAGACTTGATAATCAGGATGTCCCCCTCGATAGACATATTGATTAAAGAGCCATAGTAGGTTAAATCCGGTTGCTTTTTCAATACTGCGTAATAAATCAATCGTTTCTACGGTTTGATGAGCATGATCCTGCACAAAAGTATGAATCGCTTTGGTAAATAATTCATCTCCCAAAATTGCCCGAATCATGTGATAGACGCAGGCTCCTTTTTCGTAGAGATGGCGGTCATACAATTCAATGGGTTCTCGATAAACATGAGTCACCATGGGGCGACGATAACGAGATCTATCTTCTTCTAAATAATTGCGGGCTTCTCCTAATAAATAGTAGGCGGCTTCTTCTTGATTATCGGCAAATTCCGTCCAGAGAATTTCAGCATAGGAAGCCATTCCTTCTTTGATCCAGGCATGAGACCAATGTTTAATGACTACTAAATCGCCAAACCATTGATGGGCTAATTCATGGGCTACCAAACTTTCGGTATTGCGATTATCTAAAGCCGCCCGTTCATCTAATAAATAGTAATCCATTAAAAGGGTTGTGGAGGTATTTTCCATCCCACTAAAAATAAAATCTTCCACACACACCTGGGCATATTTAGGATAGGGATAGGGATAACCAAAAGTTTCGGCAAAAAAATCCATCATTTGGGGAGTTTTTCCCATACTTCGCCAAGCATCAGCTTCTCGACCTTTTTCCACATAATAAAGAATAGGAATAGAACAATTCGGAGCCTGTAGTTCAGCAAAATCACCGACGGCTAACGTCATTAAATAGGTGGGATGAATTTGTTCCTGTAACCAGTGGAAAATTTGAGTTTGTCCTTTATCTTCGATTTGGATTAAAGTGCCGTTAGATATGGCTTTATAGGGCTTAGGAATTTCTAGGCGAATTTCAGAGGTGGCCAACTGTCCCGGATAATCAAAACAGGGAAACCAATAACGAGAATCTTCATCTTCTCCCTGAGTCCAAACCTGGGTTGCTTTCTGGGGATAATATTCATCCGGGGCGATAAAATACAAACCCCTTTGGGGCTGATGGACGTGATAATGAATGTCAAGATCAATCGCTTCTTGACCTAGAGCTTGTAACAGATAAATCGTTAATTTTTCACCATCGTAGTCAAAGGACTGGCTAATATTTTTAATTAACACCCGATCAATTTGTAGATTAACTGCATCCAGAATTAATTGATTAACGCCTGGGCGAATCGGGAGTAAGGTAATGCGACAAATTCCCTGAAAGGATTTTTGCTCAAGGTTAAGTTTAAGATCTAAAAGAATATGTTGAACTTGCCCTGGGCGATGGGGGTTATAATTCGGTTTGGCTCCCGGTAACTCAAAGGGCTTCCGTTGATTGGTGTCCATGGCAAAGTTAATCATAAATTTTAGTTGATAATGGATAATTGATAGTTGATAATGGATAATTGATAATTATGATAAAAAGTAATTGTGATTCTTAAATTGATAATTCTGATTATACCATGAGTCTTCCTAGGCGATCGCCGATAATGGGGAATGAACGATAAGGAATTAAGAGAGGGGAAGAGCCAATTTTCCCTGATGACCTGTTTTGCCCCTCTTTTTTTGATAAGATTATTCTAACGACCAGAATTCTCAGGGCTTAAGGGAGTAGGAGATAGGACTTCCATTTTTAGTGAACTAACGATCTCTCACTCTTCAAGACCAATCATTGGCATAAGGATGGGATTTTGAATAAGCAACAATTAGCGGCCAAAATTTGGGAATCGGCCAACCAGATGCGTTCCAAGATCGAGGCTAATGAGTATAAAGATTACATTCTCGGTTTTATCTTCTACAAGTACCTGTCCGATCAACTGGTACGGTTTGCCCAACAGGAAGGAATGACTGACGCGGATATTGCGGTGCTTAGGGAAGATGATACGGAGACCAGGGATTACTTCCAAAAAAATTTGGGGTATTTCCTGGCCTATGATCACCTGTTTTCTACCTGGCTGACTGCGGGTAATGATTTTGATGTGTCCCAAGTGCGGGATGCTTTATCGGCATTTGAACGGTTAATTCATCCCCATCACAAGAAACTCTTCAACGGCATTTTTAAGACTCTTAATACGGGATTAAGTACGTTAGGGGAAAGTGCGGCCAAACAAACGAAGGCGATTCGGGATTTGTTATACCTCATTAAAGACATCCCGATGGATGGTAAGCGCGGTTATGATGTACTCGGCTATATCTATGAATACTTAATTGCTCAATTTGCGGCCAATGCCGGCAAAAAAGCGGGGGAATTTTATACGCCCCATGAGGTGTCGTTGTTGATGTCGGAAATTGTGGCCCACCATCTCAAGGATCGGCAACAAATTCAAATTTATGATCCCACCAGTGGGTCGGGGTCGTTGTTGATTAATATCGGCAGTAGTGTGGCGAAATACCTGGAAAATACCAACAATATTAAGTATTATGCCCAGGAGCTAAAGGCCAATACCTACAACCTCACCCGGATGAATTTGGTGATGCGGGGGATTTTGCCGAGTAATATTGTCACCCGCAATGGCGACACTCTGGAGGAGGATTGGCCCTATTTTGAGGAAAATGATCCCATTGGTTCCTACAACCCGCTCTATGTGGATGCGGTGGTGTCGAACCCGCCCTATTCGCAAAAGTGGGATTCTACGGATAAAAAGAGCGATCCCCGCTATTCTCGCTTTGGGTTAGCACCGAAAACAAAGGCAGATTATGCGTTTTTGTTGCATGATCTCTACCATTTAAAACCCGATGGCATTATGACCATTGTGTTGCCCCATGGGGTTTTATGTCGAGGTGGGCAAGAGGGACAAATTCGCAAAAATCTGATCGAGCAAAATCATATTGATGCGATTATTGGGTTACCGGGTGATATCTTTTTTGACACGAAAATTTCGACGGTAATTCTGGTGTTACGGCAAAAGCGGGAAAATACCGATGTTTTGATTGTGGATGCGTCCAAATATTTCATCAAAGAGGGGAAAAATAATCGGCTCCAAGCGTCGGACATTAAGCGCATTGCGGACAGGGTGATCCAGCGACAAACCGTGCCTAAGTTTTCCAGGGTGGTGGACAAGGCGGAGATTCGGGAAAATGACTATAACCTCAATATTCCCCGCTATGTGGATTCGGCGGCGGATGGGGAAAGTTGGGATTTACACGCCCTAATGTTGGGGGGCATTCCCCAAACGGAAATTAATCAGCTTGGGGCCTATTGGCAGGCGTTTCCCCAGTTGCGGCAAACGTTATTTACGGCGGGGGATTATGCCCAACTCTGTATCAGTGCCGACGGGTTAAAACAACACATCACCCAGCATCCAGAAGTCCAGGGGTTTAGCCAGAGTTATGAGCGGGCGTTTGGGGATTTTGAGAATTTTCTGTATCAGCAGTTGATTGCCAATTGGCAGGGGGTGAATCGCAATCAGCAGGAGGCGATTTTAAGTGAAGATCTGTTTACCCGTTTAGGGTCTATCCCGTTGATTGACCAGTATCAGGCTTATCAGTTGTTGAATAATCATTGGCAAGTGATGGCGACGGATCTGGAAATTTTGCAAACGGAGGGGTTTGGGGCGAGTCGGCAGGTTGATCCGAATTTGGTGATCAAAAAGAAAGATGGTAAGGATACGGAGGTGCAGGAGGGTTGGAAGGGTCACATTTTTCCGTTTGAGTTGGTGCAGGGGGTTTATTTAGCTGAGCAATTGCAGGCGTTAAAACACAAGGAGAATCGTTTGGCGGAAATTAGCGCAGAATTTGAGGCGGTGTTGGAGTCTTTGAGTGAGGAGGAAAAGGAGGCGGACACGGTTAAGGAGGGGAAGGATGGGTTTGTGAATGCGGTGGTGGCCAGGGAGGCGAAGTTGTTGAGGCAGGAGGCCAAAAAAGCTGGCCCTTTTGCTGAGGAGAGTTATGAGGCGAAAATCCTGGTGGTTGATGATTTAATCACGGAGGAGAAGGCGTTGAAAGCGGCGGTTAAGAGGTTGGCGGAAGATTTGCACCTCAAAACGAAGACGGTGATTGAGGGGTTGAAGGATGCTCAGGTGTTGGATTTGTTGGCGTTAAAGTGGATTCGCCCTTTGTTGGTGGAGTTGATGGCGTTACCGGCGGGGGTGATTAATGCTTTAACGACTCAGGTACAGGCGTTGGCGGATAAGTATGCTGTGACCTACGGGGCTGTGGCTCAGGATATTACCCAAACGGAGCAGTGTTTGGCGGGATTGATTGATGAGTTGACTGGCTCTGGGGCTGATGTGCTGGGGTTGGCTGAGTTGAAATTAATGTTGAGAGGTCATGGTAAATGAGTCTTAATGTCGATAAAATTCAGGCGACTCAATTGCTTCGTCAGTCTCTCAATAATCCCCAAGCTGATTTTCGGGATGGCCAATGGGAGGCGATCGCCGAATTACTGAAACCCTCTGCCCGATTATTGGTTGTCCAAAGAACAGGCTGGGGAAAAAGTGTTGTTTACTTCATCACCACCCGTCTGTTGAGAAATCAAGGTGCTGGGCCAACCCTGATAATTTCTCCCTTGTTGGCACTAATGCGAAACCAAATTGCGGCGGTCCAAAGAATCGGTATCCGTGCCGCAACGATTAACTCTAACAACACCGAAGATTGGGATGTTATTCAACAACAAGTTCTGAAAAATGAAGTTGATGTTTTATTAATTTCCCCTGAACGGTTAGCCAATGAGAGTTTTCGGAACGATGTACTCTTACCCATGGCAAACAGAATGGGTTTCTTCGTGGTCGATGAAGCCCATTGCATTTCTGATTGGGGTCACGATTTTCGTCCTGACTACCGGCGCATTGTTAGAGTTCTTCAACAACTGCCTGCTACTATCCCCGTCTTGGCAACGACTGCAACGGCGAATAATCGGGTTGTCGCAGATATTAAAAATCAACTGGGCGCAAACTTAAAAATTAGTCGTGGCCCATTAGCCCGCGCTAGTTTACGCTTGCAAAATATTACGTTACCGAATCAGGCCAATCGTTTAGCCTGGTTAGCCCAACATCTACCTGAAATACAAGGTAGTGGCATTATTTATACCCTCACTAAAAGAGATGCAGAACTGGTTGCTAGTTGGCTTCGTACCCAAAATATTAATGCTGAAGCTTATACCAGTGGCTCAGAAAATCGAGAGATGCTAGAAGATCAACTGTTGAGTAATCAAATCAAGGCTCTGGTTGCTACTTCTGCCCTAGGCATGGGGTTTGACAAACCGGATTTGGCCTTTGTGATTCACTATCAACGGCCTGGCTCCGTTGTTCACTATTATCAACAAGTGGGGCGGGCGGGTCGCGCAGTGGATAACGCCTTTGGGATTTTATTAAGTGGTCAAGAGGATGATGATATTATTGACTTCTTTATTCGTTCTGCCTTTCCCCCAGAAGCGCATATTGAAGAGGTACTAAAGGCTTTAGAAAGTTCAAATGGTGGAATGTCAGTGTCTAGCTTACAAACTTTATTAAATTTAAAGGAAGGACAGATAAAAAAAGTTTTAAAAATTCTAGCACTAGAGTCTCCTGCACCCATTACAAAACAGGGATCTCGCTGGGCAAGAACGGCAACCAATTATCAACCCGATCGCCAGAAAATAGAAAATTTGACTAAAATTCGTCGTGACGAACAAGCGCAGATGACGGCCTATATGGGGAGTGGTAATTGCCTAATGATGTTTTTAGCGGAAGAACTGGATGATCAAAATCCTACTCTTTGCGGTCGTTGTGCTTCTTGTGTCAATAAAAATATCATTTCTGAGGCTATTTCTGCTGATTTAGTCAATAAAGCAACTCAATTTCTCAAACAGAGACATTATGAGATTGAACCGAGAAAACAATGGCCAGGCAATAGTACCTTTTCTAATGGTTGGCGGGGAAAAATCAGACCGGAATTTCAGGCAGAAATAGGTTATGCGCTTTGTTTGTGGGGGGATGCGGGCTGGGGCCGTTTGGTAAAACAAGGAAAATATCAAGATGGACAATTTAACGAGGAATTAGTGTTAGCAATGGTGGAAATGCTTCGACGTTGGCGGCCAACCCCTAAGCCCACTTGGGTCACTTGTGTTCCTTCCCTCAATCGTCCTAACCTAGTTCCCGATTTTGCTAGGCGATTAGCGGAAAAATTAGGATTATCTTTTGTGCCTTGTATACAAAAAATTAAGTCCACAGCGCCGCAAAAGGCAATGAATAATAGCTACCAGCAGGCCCATAATTTGGATGGCGTTTTTCAAGTGACTCCCTGGGTTGGGATGGAAAATCCAGTCCTTTTAATTGATGATATGGTGGATTCACGCTGGACTTTAACGGTTTTAACCGCCTTGTTGCGAACGGCGGGTAGTGGGCCGGTCTTTCCCGTGGCTCTAGCCTTAAATTCTTTGGATGCAGAGGAATAAAAAACCTATGAATTTGACCCATCGCCTTTCCCCTGATACCCAAGCTATTTTGTTGTTATGTGCTCATTTTGGCACGACTAATCAAAATGGGTTTAAGCCTTTAACGAATAGGGAGTACAATACCCTGGCTCAAATTCTCCAACAACAGCAACTTCGTCCTGGGGATTTATTAAATCATGGAGTAATTAATACCCTAGAACCTCACTTTAATAATGGTTTGGGGTCGGGACGGGTGGAATCCCTGTTGGCAAGGGGGGCATTGTTAGCTTTTAAGGTGGAAGAATGGACAAATCAGGGACTCTGGATTATCAGCCGGGGCGATCGCCATTACCCCCAACGTTTGAAGGCTAAGTTAAGACATCAGGCTCCTCCCTTACTGTATGGGATTGGGGAGGTGGGATTGTTGGAACAAGGGGGAGTGGCGATTGTTGGTTCTAGGGAGATTGATGAGGAGGAGGTGGACTATACCCGTCATGTTTCCGAATTATGTGCCCAGCGGCAAATAACGGTGATTTCAGGAGGGGCAAAGGGGGCGGATCAGGCGGGGATGTTGTCGGCGATCGCCGCTGAGGGGAAAAGTATTGGGATCATGGCCAATGATTTAGCCCGTACTACGACGACCAAAAACTATCGAGAGGCGATTCTGGCTGGTCAACTGGTGTTGGTCTCTCCCTATGATCCCCAGGCCCGTTTTCAGGTGGGTAATGCGATGGGACGCAATAAGTTAATTTATGCTTTGGCGGATCAGGCTTTGGTGATTCGTTCTGCCTATCAATCCGGCGGCACTTGGGCGGGGGCGGTGGAGGAGTTAAAGCGAGATAATGCCTGTCCGGTTTGGGTACGGATGACGGCGCAAGCGGAGGAGGGCAATAAAAAACTGATAGACTTTGGAGCCAAGGCTTTATGGGATGAACAGGTCAGTCAAGCACTATTTGATCCGACTTTTCAATATCAAGGTAATCTTAATCAATCCATGAGTAACGGGGAGTCTAGGAATTCACCAGTTCTATTAGAAAGTCAACCGGTTCTGTCGGCAGAAGTTTCGGGTGTTAATCAATCCCCTCTAAGGGCTGATGCTACGACTTTATTTAATGTTATATTGCCGTTTTTATTGGAGCATTTAAAAACCCCAAGAAAAACTTACAAGGAAATTGCAGTTTACTTTGATCTTCAACCTGATCAAGTTAAGGAATGGCTGAATAAAATGATGGGGATGAAGTTAATTGAAAAAAGTAAGAATGGTTATTGCGCCATCAATCAAGAAAAATCTTCTGAACAGTTATCATTAGGTTTAGAGGCTCATCACTCTGCTAAGTCGTAATTTATGAT